>Ga0208542_1000566_pt1 | contig 16870 bp, 21 predicted proteins | sample DEB08_DNA_3_FD_185495 | JGI IMG/M metagenome (GOLD analysis project Ga0208542, IMG submission 185495) | Aqueous microbial communities from the Delaware River and Bay under freshwater to marine salinity gradient to study organic matter... | ecosystem: Environmental > Aquatic > Marine > Coastal ... | reverse complement strand
ATACTCAAGCGGGAGTGGTGGAACATCTGGGAGCATGACTATATGCCCCGTCTGGACTATATCATTCAGTCTTACGACACGGCTTACTCGAAAAAGGAGACGGCTGATTACTCTGTCATCACGACGTGGGGCGTGTTTTATCCCAGCGAAGACGCTGGGCCTAACATCCTGCTGGTTGACGTGCGGAAGGGGCGCTATGACTTTCCTGAACTCAAACGGCTGGCCAAGGAGCAGTATGACTATTGGCAGCCGGATAATGTCCTGATCGAGGCCAAAGCGACAGGGACCACGCTTCAGCAGGAGCTTCGGCGTGTTGGCATTCCTGTCACGATGTATTCTCCCGGTGGTCGGCGAGCGGGGCAGGATAAGATATCGAGAGCCAACTCTGTCGCGCCGATTCTGGAGTCTGGCATGGTCTGGGCGCCTGAAACTCAGTGGGCTGAAGAGCTGATTGAGGAGTGTGCGGCCTTTCCGAATGGCGACAATGACGACATGGTGGACAGCACGACGCAGGCTCTGATGCGATTCCGAGCAGGCAATTTCATCTCGCTGTATTCGGACGAACCCGAGGAAGACTCTACCGGAGACCTTGTGCCTGAGTATTATTAGGATAGAATGGCCGGACTATTAATAAATTAAGGGGACGCCCTTATGCCCGGTCCTTCCGCTCGAGAGATGCTCTCGAAGCTGCCTTTGCGTATGGCAAACGGCGGCCCTATAAACCTTTCCACTGAATCTGCTTACGACCAATCCGCTGCCTATAAACGCGCTCTTGAGAGCGGTGGTGAAGAGGGCGTGCAGGCTTATTACGCCAACCTGAGAGACCTTGCCGGCAAGTACATGGCCGGAGAGGGTCAGTTCGCAGGCAATCAGCCTATAGGCGTTGAAGCTTACAACATCATGCTGGAATCGGGGATCAGTAACACTGACCTCATCAACGCCGGTGTTGGGCAGGATGTCTTGGATAAGATATTCACTACTCCTGCCACTGGTCCAAGGGTCGATCTGCCGACCACTGTGGAGTCCGCGTATACAGCTAACCCTGTCCTAGCGGCTGAAGCAGCAGCGCGCACCGCAAGGGGTGACCCCGGCGTAGAGTCTCTTCAGAGACAGGCCAGAGAATACTTGGCCAGAGTGCAGCAGGGCGGCATAACCCCAGCAGAGCAGAGCCTTCTGAGAGAGCTTGCACTGGAAGGTGGCTATACGATCGCAGATATTCAAGCGGCAGGTATTGACCCCGGTATTCTGTTTAATATTCCCAAGCCTAAGGAAGAAACTGTCTTTCGTCAGACCCAAGACACTTACACGGCCCCCACGGTGTATACCTCTGAGGGTTTTGGCACCGATCCCGGCATATACGGCCCCGGCGAACCCGCGCTAGACGAAGCCTTCACGGCCAGCGACCCACGGACCGAGGTCACAGAAGATATTTTCGGGGAACAGCAGCTCACAGGTTTTAATTACCTACCTGCAGCACAACTGCTCTCGGCCACCGGATCAGGGTTTAGCTTTACACCGCCCTCTGTTACCAGCCGCCCGAGGACGTTGATGCCAACTTCCCAGCTTGGTCGCTATACCAGAGGCCGCGCAGCTCAGGACCTCCGTCAGCTTACTGGCGGCAGCGAAGAGGATTACATGCGCTATAGGCCGTTACTGGAAAGAACCGGCAGCTACGGTGGCGGCCTGTCTAGGTCCCAGCTCTATGCTCTGATGAGGCAGGAGCAGGCAAGAGAGGCAAGAGAGGCGCGTGCTGCGGCAGACGCGGGGGCCGGAGCGTTTACTCCATCACAGAGCGGCACTATAGCGGACTACATTGCCCTCAATCCTGACGTGGTAGAGGATTTCAATACTCAGATAGACGAGGGCCGCATGTCTTCTGACATGACCCTTGAGCAGTTCGCCACGAACCACTACAACACCTTCGGGATGAAGGAGATGGCATCCGGCATGCGGGCACCGTTTACCTTGACCGGCGGTTACGCAGGCGCGACTGGCGCTCTGCAGCCCAGAGACCTTAGGGACCCGACAATGGGAACTAGGTTTATGGCAGAAGGCGGTGCTGTAAAAAAGCCTAAAGGGTACGCTGACGGTGGGAGCGTACCCGCGTTTGACTCAGGCGACCTTAGCGCCACGGACCTTCAACGACAGCTCGAGGCCCTTGATCAGCGGGTCGTGGAGGAAGAGGTAAGAGCCGCGGCCCAAGCACCAAGCGACACGGATCAAGAAACACGGACCGAGAGCCGTGGCATGTTGGACAGGCTCAATCAGTCGTTTTTCGAGAACGTAACGCAGCCGGTTATAGGTTCGGCGTTGGACATGACCGTGGGCCTTGGTGATTTAGCCCAGCTGGGTGTTAAGAAGGGCGCGGAAGCTTTGGGCATAGAGACCAAGCCGTTTGTGCCGGTGTCTCAACGGTTGCAGGAAAGCGCAGGCGTAGCGGGTTATGACCCATACTCCCCGGCTGCAATCGCCACTCAGATACTGCCGTTTGCTCGAGCCAAGCAGGGAGCCACGGTAGCTGCTACAGAGTTAGGTCGATTGTTCCCCAGTCTAGGCAGAGAGACTGTGGCGTATGGTGGCAGTGAGATTGCGGCTGCAGGTGCGCGTGAGTTTATGCCTGACTCTACGGCGGCAGAGCTTTTAGCCAGTGTAGTAGGTGGGGCAGGAGGATACAGCGGCGCCGATGTAGGCAGCACAGCAATGAGGCAAGGAATTGTTGACCAGAACGCTAAGGGTCACGCACTGCCTCCAGAGCTTTTGGTAGAAGGAACCGGCCAAAAAGCAGAAACGCCTGTTGTTCAGAGTTTTACGCCAAAAAACAAAGACGCAGTGATCGCCAACATTGACGCCACAATCGCAAGGCATCCTGACGCATTGACCAGTGAACAGAGCTGGAAAGACACAGAAGCAGAGGCTTTTGGCGGCGATTACTTACCGGCGCCGCCGTCTCAAGCGGTTAAATACAATAACGACCCCGCTCTTCTTGCAGCCAAGCTAGATAAGTTGACGCCAGAGCTGAAAGCCAGTGTTGACGAGGGTTTTGGTTATGTGAACCAGATAAGAAACATGTACAACTCCCAGATGGCTACTCCTGAAATGACTGGCAGGTTGTTTATGTGGGGAATTTTATCTAGGGGTGCCGGCCCGGTTCAGCAGGAGGCCGCGTTTATTGATCTGTTGGACAAGGCCCAGCCATTTATAGCCAAGTCGGCCAGAGGGGACTTTACTGAAAGCGACCTTTCTGCGTGGAAAGAAATGGTTAAAGTAAGTCTTCCAAAAGGCTCTCCGTCTAATCAAGTTACAATGAACGCCAATTCTGCAGGCAAGCTGCTTTATGCGCTTTCACAAACAGCAGAAGGCACTAACGCCCCGGCACTTAGGCTCCTCCACAACTCCTTGGCTAACCCTAAGGTTTCTGGTCCAGAGTTTAGGCGTCAGTTTTTCCGGCTTACAAATAAGCCCGGCATAGACAATAAGGTTGTTTCGTTCATAGGTTTAGTGGGTGGCAAGGATGACATGCTGGTTATGGACCGAATACAGTCTCGCCATTTGTGGGATGACGGTCGATATGAAGGCAAGAACATTTATGACGGTATAAACAAAAGCGGCTTGAGCAAGATACTGGTAGGACCGCGTGGCTTGATGCTGACAGAAATGCTAGAAAACGGCATGGGAGACGCAGTGTCTCAGGCATACAAGATGATAGGTCGTCCACAAGACGGTTCTATTGGCAGGATGCACTGGGAAACATGGTTGATTGAAGGAAACCAAGGGGTTTCACACAGCACCCTCCAAGCAGTTAGAAGCGGAACACCTATTGGTGGAGGCGTGACAGAAGGCAAGCCGGGCACTTTTTCCTCTGGAATGACATACCGCCAAGCTTTGGAAGGACCCATAGTTGAATACCCGTTGTCTGACGGTAGTATTGTCCGGATGACGCCTGAACGGCAGAAGGAGTTTGAGGCATTTGTAAAGAAGCCATCAAACGGTATAATACCTACAGGGTTTAAGGTTACCGAGTCTATCACTGGTCCTTGGTACACTAGGCCCGAAGTAGACAGGAGAAAATTAGATGAAGCAGCGAAACAATTCGAGAACGCCAACCCCGACGGAAGCCTTAGATCAGGCGATGTCAGGGATATTCAAGGTCGGGGCGCCCTTTCTGAACGAAGGGGAGACTTCCTCACAGCCTTCCGTAGAGACGCAGCCAACGTCGCAAGATCGACCCGAGGAGTTTCGGGAGGGCCTGATGGACGAAATCTTAGCCAAGAGGCCGGGCCTTACACGAGAGGAACTGTCGGAACAGATGGACGCGATGGGCTTCTAACTTTTAGCCCTGACCAGAATGCTCTGACACAGTACCAAAGCGCGTCTCTTTCTCTACCTGTAATTAGGCAGGTGGATTCAGCCGCGAATGCTGCAGCATATAACGCAGACATGACTCAGGCGATGGCATCCAATTCAATGGCTGCTCAGGTTGATATCAAGTCTCCAGAAGAGCTGGCAGACGCTCGATTGTTCCGTACAGAATCAGGCAGCGGGTTTGCCATCAAGCCAGACGGCGACATCGTGGCTGTATTTGCTTCTGCTAACGAGCCTCGTCGCGGTAGTTATGCCATGCTCCAAGCAGCAGTTCAGGCCGGCGGCAAGAAGCTGGACGCCTTTGACACCTATTTACCTGATATATACGAACGTGTGGGTTTTAGGCCCGTGGCTCGTTTGCCATGGAACGATGAGTTTGCGCCGGATAATTGGGACAAAAACACATTTAAAAAGCACAACAACGGCGAACCCGATATAGTTTTCTTTGTTCACGACCCTGACTACTTTGGGGGAGCCAAAGACGTTCCTGTTGTTAAAGAGTATGCAGACGCCGTCGCGCTTCAAGATAAAGCGATAGAACAGACTCAAGTCTCTTCAATTTTAGAAGACCAACGCAAAGCATGGCGTGAAGCCAACAAAGGAGACTTTAGGCAGGCACAAACGCCTGAGCTTGAGGAGGCTGCTCGAGACCTGCAAGCCAACAAGATATCTATTGAGGACTACGCTCAAAAAGTAAAAGAGCTACGTCCTATTGAGCTAATAACCGAAGTCCCTAAGATTTCTTCTTTTGAAGAGATTGCTTATGCGCTTGATCAAAATAAAGTTGATAAGGGCTTGATAGGACTAAACAAAGAAATCGCTGATGGCACTATGGTTGGTTCTCGGCTAGACATCCCGGCATACAATCAGTTTGATACGTGGGTTGTTTCTCTGCACGAAGGCGCGGGAGTCAGCGGTCCATCAATAGGCTATGGAAAAGTAGCTGTTCTGGACGATGTTAAATTCAACAGTAATCCTGACTCGGCTCTTAAAGTGGCATCAGGTAAGTCAGACAAGGCCCCATTTGCCAGAATGAACGGCAAGTGGCGTAATATGGAAGTCGAAGAAGTCCAAGCTTTGGCCGAAAAGTATCTGAACGATCCTGAGTGGACTCAGGTTGGAATGAATCCTTACCGACACTCTTTCTTCTATGATAAAAACACAGGAATGCCTGTGGCGTCTGCCGATCAGGTGATACAGATCGGCCCATTGGTTCTGGCTAAGAACACTACGACAAGACCACTGAGAAGCCCTGAGCATATGTTGAAGAAGAGTGATCCAGACAATCCGCAGTATTTTAATCGTGGCGGCGACGTAGACCGCAAAGACGACAACAGGACATATATCTAGGACAAGACCATGCCAATAGATAAAGTAGTGAACCTTGCTCCAAATACGACGGTCTCTGTCGTAGATGATATGGAAGATATGCCAGAAATTGAGGTAGTGCTTCCTGACGACGGTGAGTTTGAAATAGAGCTGGTCCCAGAAAAAGACCCTGACTTCTATGACAACCTTGCCGAAGACATGGACGACGGCGACCTAGCTCAGATTTCGTTGGATTTATTGGCGTTTTTCGAGGCAGATAAGAGTTCTAGGGGTGACTGGGAGCAGATGTATGCCAAGGGCCTTGATCTATTGGGCCTGAAGTTTGAAGAACGCAGCAGGCCATTCCGTGGTGCAGCGGGTGCTGTTCACCCAATGCTCACCGAATCCATTGTCCAGTTCCAAGCGCAGGCGTTTAAAGAGCTGATGCCGGCGGGTGGTCCTGTCAGAACTCAGACAATGGGCAAGGAGACGTTGGATAAGGTCCAGCAGGCGTCTCGTGTGCAGGATTTTATGAACTACCAGATCACAACGGTGATGAAAGAGTACACGCCGGAGTTCGATCAGCTGCTGTTTTACACAGGATACGGCGGTTCTGCTTTCAAAAAAGTCTATTATGACTACCCGCTGGGCCGCATGGTCAGCCGAGTGGTGCTTCCTGACGACCTTTATATCCCCTATAACGGTTCCAGTGTCATGTCTGAGTGCCGTCGTATCACTCACCGCATCACAATGGACTCAAATGAGTTCAAAAAGCGCGTTGTAGCGGGCGAATATCGGGACATTGAGGTCGATCCAGACGGTGCAGGCCAAAATATTGACCAGATTGGCGCTGCTGTGGACCGTTTGGTGGGTGTAGAGGCTACCGGAGAGCCTGAAGAGCTGTTTTTGTTGGAGTTTCAGGTCGATTTAGACATTCCGGGCTATGAAGATGTGGACGAAAAGGGCAATCCGACCGGAATCAGGCTGCCTTACGTCGTTACATTGGACGAAAACACCGGCCAAGTGCTGAAAATCTGCAGAAACTGGAACGAAGGCGACGAATACAAGTGCCGCAAAGAGTATTTTGTCCATTATGTGCTGGTAGAAGGCCCCGGAGCCTACGGTTTAGGCTTTGTACACTTGATTGGCGGCCTTTCTAAGACCGCCACAGCCGCTCTCAGGCAGCTTTTGGACGCAGGTACGCTATCTAACCTTCCTGCTGGCTTTAAAGCCAAGGGAGCGCGTATAGCGGACGATAACAACCCAATTCAGCCGGGTGAATGGCGCGATATTGACGCTGGTGGGGCAGAATTGAGCAGTTCTTTGCTGCCAATGCCGTACAAAGAGCCAAGCCAGACCCTTTTCTCGCTCTTAGGCTTTACTGTGGACGCCGGTAAGCGTCTTGCAAGCACAGCAGACATGCAGGTGGGGGATGGCAACCAACAGGCCGCTGTGGGCACCACAGTAGCTCTGCTGGAGCGTGGCTCGATGGTCATGTCCGCCATCCACAAGCGCCTGTACTACGCACAGACCCAAGAGTTCGAGATGTTGTTCAAGGGATTCGGCGAGTATCTGCCGGATGAGTACCCGTATGACGTGCCCGGAGCCTGTCGTTCGGTCAAGCGTTGCGACTTTGACAACATGGTCGCTGTGCTGCCCGTAGCGGACCCTAATATCTTCTCTGCTGCCCAGCGTATTACCTTGGCGCAAACACAGCTCCAGCTGGCTCAGAGCGCCCCACAGATGCACAACATGTACGAGGCGTACTACCGTGTGTATCAGGCAATGAACGTGCGTGACATCGACGGCATTCTGAAGGTACAGACCAACCAGATGCCAAAAGACCCTGCCAGCGAGAACATCGACGCGGTAGACGGCAAGCAGCTGCAGGCTTTTGCTGGTCAGCAGCACGACTCTCACATTGCATCACACCTGATTATGGGCATGTCGCCGTTGTTACAGGCGAATCCCATGGCTGCTACTGAGCTGCAGAAGCACATTCTGGATCACATCAAACTCAAGGCCGAGGAGGATGCAGAAGCTGAACTGTTTACTCAGTACGGCAACGATCCAGACAACATGGTTTCCGACATGCAGCGCGAAGCCACTGTGGCTCTCAAAGTCTCTCAGTACATGATGGAGATGAAGGAGATGCAGGCTCAGTTGATGGGTGGCGGCGAAGAAGGTGGTCAGGACCCCGTGGTGGCATTAAAGGCTCAGGAGCTGCAGCAGCGTGCCGCTAAGGATCAGGCCGACATTGCACTGAAGCAGCAAAGCCTGCAGAACGAGCAGATGCGTATCCAAGAGAACGCTCAGGCCAATGATGAGCGCATTGCATCTCAGGAAAAGATCGCAGCTGAAAGGTCAGCTGTAGCCAGAGAGCGCATTTATGCGCCAAAAGGAGGCTAAAATGCCTCTTAAAAGTGGAAAAAGTAATAAAACAATAGGTAAAAATGTAAAAGAACTGGTTAAAACCTATGAGAAAAAAGGTAAGATAGGCGCCAGTAGACCTGCCAGCAAGAAAGCCGCGCAAAAACAAGCCGTGGCTATTGCTCTCAGTAAGGCAGGTAAGTCGCGCAAAATGGCTAAGGGTGGCCCAGTCAAGGCCGCCTCAAAGCCAAAACCTCGAGTTGTCAGGAAACGCGACGGCAACAAAAAAGTAAAGATTTACTAAGCCTTCCAGACGGTGGCATTAAACCGTCTGCTTACATGGGAAAACGACCATGCTGGAGTTCGCTGAGCGCGTTCTAAAAGAAATTAGAAAGCTAGAATCGGACACACAAGCGATTGTGTTGAACGGAACCGTCTCCGATATGGAGCGTTATCGTTTCCTGATGGGCCGTCTGGAAGGTATTCGCCTCGTTGATGAGGTTATTCGTAACGAAGTTAAGAAATACTCGGACGACTAAAGGAGACTATATGCAATCTGAGCCTAAACTAACTGCATTGGAAGAGAAGTGGCAGAAAGAGGAAAAGACCTCTAAGCCAAGTCTTAACGATGCTTACACCGAAGATGGAAAGGTAAAAGACGAGGGCATTGAGCAAAATGTTCTTGATCTGATTCCCCAGCCGACGGGCTGGCGTCTTGCCTTGCTTCCATACCGAGGTGCTGCAACTACCAAGGGCGGCATCATGCTGGCCAAGGAAACGCAGGAAAGGACACAACTAGCCACCAATGTAGGTTATGTGTTGAAGGCAGGGCCTTTGGCATACGCGGATGCGTCTAAGTTTCCAGACGGCCCGTGGTGCAAGGAAGGTGACTGGGTGATCTTTGGCCGATATGCCGGGTCACGCATTCAGATTGACGGAGGCGAAATCCGGCTCCTCAATGATGACGAAATTTTAGGGATAGTGACTGATCCCGAAAACATTTTGCACATGTAAGGAGAGATTGATGGCAGAGCCAAAGAACGAAGAACTCCAGTTTGATGTTGGTGAAAACGAAGAAGAAACGACGGTTGAGATGAACGAGGATGGCACCGATGCCAAAGTCGCTGAAAAGGAAGAGCCTGTCGTTGAGCAAGAAGCCGCTTCTGAAAAGAAAGAGCAGGCTGCACCTGATTCAGGAGAGCTAGACGACTATTCTGATAAGGTAAAGAAGCGAATTGATAAGCTTACAGCGCGTTTACGAGAGACCGAACGCCGTGAAGCGTCTGCCTTGGAGTATGCAAAAAGCGTGCAATCTCAGCACGAAGAGCTGCGTAAAAGGTATGAGCAGACTGCTACAGAGCGAGCAGGCGAGGCCAAGGGCCGTGTTGAAACACAGATCACTGCACTGAAAACTGTGATAAAGAGAGCCAGAGAAGAAGGCGATATCGACACAGAAACTGAGGCGCAACAAAGACTTACGCAGGCCATCTGGGAGCAGCAACAGTTAAACAAGCCGCAACCTGAGCCTGTAGCCCAAGCACAGCAGCCTGCACCGCCTCCTCCACAGGCACAAAAAGCAGCTGATCCTAAGGCTGAGGACTGGGCAGAAAAGAACCCTTGGTTTGGTCAAAACATCGTGATGACCAACACCGTGCGAGGTATTCACGTAGAACTTGTTAAGAATGAAAGGTTTGACCCTACTTCAGACGAGTACTATGATGAGATAGATCGCAGAATGCGTAATTTATTTCCGCAGCAGTTTGGGGAAGCAACACCGCCCCAAGAAGAAGCTGCGCCAGATAACAGGACCAACCGACCCGTGCAAACGGTGGCGCCTGCAACCCGATCGTCGGGAGTCAACAACTCAGCACGCCGTACTATTAAGTTGAAACCCAGCGAGGTTGCAATCGCTAAAAAGCTAGGGGTTCCACTTGAAGAATACGCTAAACATGTGAAGAGGTAGTCATGAACGACAAAACTGTACCAAAACTTTCTCGCAGTAAACGTGAATCTGAGACTCGCGAAAAGACTGCGCGTCGTAAAAGCTGGGCACCTCCTTCTCGGTTAGATGCTCCCCCACCTCCTCCGGGCTATAAGCATCGTTGGATAAGGGCTGAGTCTGCAGGGCAAGAGGATCGAATCAACGTAACCGGCAAACTCCGTGAGGGGTATGAGCTGGTTAGAGCTGATGAGTATCCTGAGTTTGACAGTGTGGTCCAAGAAGACGGAAAGCACGCAGGTGTTATTTCTGTCGGTGGATTGCTGCTGGCAAGGATTCCTGAAGAAACAGCAGAAGAGCGTCGAGAGTATTATCAAAGTAGAACCCATGATCAGATGCGGGCTGCGGACAATGACCTGATGAAGACGAACGCACATTCGTCGATGAAGATCAATGCTCCTGATAGGCAGTCCCGTGTAAGCCTCGGAGGTCCTCGGTCCTCCGAATAACCCTGTTATTTAAGGACATATATCATGGCTAATGTAGATAAAGCTTTCGGTTTGCGTCCGCTCGGTAACCTGTCTGCCTCTGGTTCACAGAAGCAGTACGGCTACGAGATTGCGGATAACCAAGCCGGTGCTATCTATCAAGGTGACCTTGTTACTTTGAAAGATGGCTATATTCTGCAGTTCAACCCTGCATCTCACAGTGCAGCGGTAGGCGTGTTCAATGGTTGTAACTACATCGACCCAACCACTGGTAAGCCTACTTGGTCTAACTACTACCCCGGTTCTGTCAACATCACTCAAGGCAAGATTGTTGCTGAGGTGTTGGACGATCCGAATCAACTGTTCATCATTCAGAATGACGGCACTTCAACTGCTGCTGATTATGGCAAGAACGCTGATATCGTTATTGGCACAGGTAGCACCACTACTGGTGTTTCCGCTAACGTGCTTGATACCAGCTCTATTGCTACAACTGCTGCATTGAACCTGAAGATTGTAGGTCTTTGGGATGTCCCAGCTAATGCTGTGGGCGAATTTGCTGTCGTTGTGGTTAAAATCAACGAGCATCTGTACGGAAGTGCAGGCGTAGCTGGCCAATAAGGAGTAAATGACCAATGGCAATTTCACGTTCACAACTCGTAAAAGAGCTTGAACCCGGTCTGAACGCTCTATTTGGACTGGAATACAACAACTACGAAAACGAGCATGCGGAAATCTATTCCACTGAGTCTTCAGATCGAGCATTTGAGGAAGAGGTGATGCTTTCCGGGTTTTCTGAGGCCCCTGTTAAAGCAGAAGGCGCGGGCGTTGCATACGACCAAGCGCAAGAAGTTTACACAGCTCGGTATACTCATGAAACCATCGCTCTGGCTTTCAGCCTGACAGAAGAGGCCATTGAGGACAACCTCTATGACCGTCTTGCGTCTCGCTACACTAAGGCTTTGGCCCGTAGTATGGCTCAGACTAAGCAGATTAAAGCTGCTGACATCCTGAACAACGCTTTCACCACATCTCTTGGTGGAGACGGCAAGCCACTTTGTGCGACAGATCACCCGACCCTTAGCGGTCCTGATTTGGCAAACGAGCTGGCTACTTCAGCAGACCTTTCCGAGGCTTCTCTGGAACAGGCTCTGATTGATATTGCAGCCTTCACTGACGAGCGTGGCCTCAAGATTGCAGTTCAGGGCACTAAGCTTATTATCCCTAAAGAGCTTCAGTTCACTGCTGACCGTATCTTGAAGTCTACTCTGCGCGTAGGTACTGCAGACAACGACATCAACGCGGTCCGTAACATGGGAATGGTGCCTCAGGGCTACTCGGTCAATCATTACTTGACCGATCCTGATGCGTTCTTCATCATGACTGATGCCCCTAACGGCATGAAAATGTTCCAGCGTGTAGCTGTTAGCACTGGTTTCGAGGGTGACTTTGAAACAGGAAATGTGCGCTACAAGGCTCGTGAGCGTTACAGCTTCGGCTTTAGCGATCCTCGCGGCATTTTCGGCTCTCCGGGTACTCCTTAGAGATCGACCAAAGGGGCCTCTTGTAGGCCCCTTTTTTTCTCCCCCCTCTGTTTATATTTTTTAGGCTTCAGGCGTGTTTTGTTGTGTTTGAGTTATGGCCAATAGAAGCAGAAGAATCAGGACATGCAAATCTTGCAGGGAAAAGCTGCCTCTTAGTCAGTTTGAGGAGACTAGAACTAATGTGTTCCGCAGGGACTGCAAAACCTGCGTCAGCGTCAGACGATCCCAACAAAACTCTGAATCCCCCGAAGCCTACTTAAAAACACGCCTACTTAACCTTAGAAAACAACGGGTTCACGAAGGCATAAGTTTCCAAATTACCCTCGAAGATGTGCTGTCTTTATGGAAAAAACAAGACGGACGGTGCGCTTTGTCCGGAGTCCCGCTTACTTTTCATCAATCTGGTGGTTACGGAGATGGTAAAAAAGGCGAGTTTAACGCCTCTATAGACCGCATAAACCCTAATGGCCCCTACCTACCGGACAACGTACAGCTAGTTGCAATGCGCGTAAACTATATGAAAAACATCCTGTCAGAAGAAATGTTTTTCTGGTGGGTACGCAATTTGCACGACAACTACTCAAAAAAGATGTTCACCCCTCCCTTGTAGGCCCCTTTCTTTTTCTATACGATATTGTTTTACCGGGGTCATCCGGTATGCCTGACAGTCCCGGCTGACGACATGCAGACAGGTATACCCCAAATTAACTCGCATGTGAGGTTCTTATAATGGCTAATACCACTTTTTCTGGCCCTGTCACATCCACTAACGGATTTGTAGGCGCTGTAACAGGCGCTGTAACAGGCGACGTAACAGGCAACGTAACAGGCAACCTAACAGGCGGCGTTGCCGCTACAAGCGCGTATGTGCAAATTAATGCGGTAGCAGCAACAGCGATTGCAGACGCAGCAGACGCTATTAACACCGCAAACAAAGTAGCTGGCACTATCGTTCTAGACACTACTAACTCTCGTATTATGGTTGCTTTGGGCGCGGACGCTACATCGAATTGGGCGGTTGCCGACGGTTCTGCTACTGTAACCCCATCCTAATTAAGGGGGTGACCCATGAGTTTCAGTAACATCAAATCCGTCACTAAGACGGCAGATGCTTCAGCTGTGGTAGGACGTTGCCGTTTGTACGGCATTTACTTTACCAACACAGCGACAGGCTCTTCTTTCGCGTTAAAGGACGGTACAACGTCTGGGGGCACCGCTCTGGTCACTATAAACACCCCAGCAGCAGCTGGCGCTCAGGACTTGTTTATTCCAGACGCAGGTGTTTTGTTTGAGACGGGTATCTTCATTGACGTGAATGATGTCAACGTAAGCAGCGTAACTTTGTTCTTTGAAGGGGGTGATCCTCAGTAATGGCCAGCACCAAGAACGTAAAACGCACGCCTTCGGGACGTGTTTCTTATCGCGGTGAGACTTTTGCGGGATACAACAAACCCAAAAGAACCTCTGGAGGCAGTAAGAAGTTTGCGGTTCTGGCCAAGAAGGGAGACCAAGTAAAGTTGGTCAGGTTTGGTGATCCGAACATGACCATCAAGAAAAGCAATCCCGCTCGTCGAGCTAATTTTAGAGCTAGACATAACTGCGATACTGCAAAAGATAAATTCACTGCGCGGTACTGGAGTTGTAAAAAATGGTAAGGAAGAAGGCTGCAAAAAAGAAGGTAGTCCGAAAGGCTACCGGAGGCGCAGTCAGTAAGTCCTCTGTAAACAAAGCAGGCAACTACACGAAGCCTACTATGAGAAAACAGCTTTTTAATCAAATAAAGGCTGGAGGAAAAGGCGGTAAGCCCGGTCAATGGTCAGCGCGTAAAGCCCAGATGTTGGCTAAACAGTACAAGGCGAAAGGCGGGGGCTACAAAGACTAATGGCTCTTAAAAAGCCCCAGAAATCGCTAAAAGCTTGGACTAAGCAAAAGTGGAGAACTAAAAGCGGTAAGCCCTCCACACAGGGACCTAAAGCCACAGGCGAAAGATATCTGCCTGCTAAGGCCATTAAGTCTATGAGCAGCAAAGAGTATGCAGCGACCACCCGCAAGAAGCGAGCGGACACTGCGAAGGGTAAACAGTTTTCGGCGCAGCCTAAAAAGGTTGCTAAAAAAGTTAAACGTCATAGACGAGTGAGGTAATCAAAATGGCTGGACGTGGAATGGGTGCGGCAACTCGAGGTGGTGGATGCGTAGGCTCTGGACCTCGTAACAAAAAGGTTTCTTCTCCTAGCCCAAAGGTTGAAGTCATGATGGCCAAGGGCGGCATGGCTAAGAAAAAAGGCAAGTTCCCTGATCTGACAGGAGACGGCAAAGTGACCAAGGCTGACGTCCTGAAGGGACGCGGTGTTAAAGCCATGAAATATGGTGGCTCTGCATCTAAAAAGAAAAAGATGATGGGCGGCGGTATGGTAAAAGGCTATCGCAAAGGCGGTATGTGTAAGTAATGGCCACTTCTGGAACAGCGACATTTGATCTCAACATCGACGACCTCATAGAAGAGGCGTTTGAGCGTTGCGGCATGAGAATGACAGCTGGATATCAGCTGTCATCAGCTCGTCGTTCTTTGAATTTATTATTCTCGGATTGGGCTAACAGGGGCCTTAATCTTTGGACCATTGAGCAGGCTACTGCTGTACTGGCTGACGGCACGACTACAATTGCGCCGGGAGCTGATACGGTAAACGTGCTTTCTGCTGTGATACGAGACACGATAAACGGCCAGCAGCAGGACATCAGCATAGATAGGATAGGCCGGTCAGAGTATTTAGACCTGCCCAATAAGCTGACAAAGGCTAGACCATCGCAGTTTTATGTCGAGAGAACAACTACTCCAACTGTGTACTTGTATCCGACATCTGACAAAGCCTATACCTTGGTTTACTACCGGATTCGACGGATACAAGATGCCGGTGATTACACTAATACAAGTGACGTGAACTTCAGGTTTTTGCCTTGTTTGGCTTCTGGTCTGGCCTACATGCTTTCTCTGAAATATGCGCCGGACAGAGTAGGACTTTTGAAACAAATTTATGAGGAAGATTTCCAAAAAGCCGCGCTGGAGGACAGGGATACTGCCAGCGTCCATTTTGTGCCTCAGATAGAGTATTGAGATGGCTACGGCAACAGGCAAATTTTCCTACGGTCTGTGTGATTACTGCGGTAGAAGATACCGTTATCTGGACCTAAAAAAGAACTGGAAAGGGTTTATGGTCTGCCCTGAAGACTATGAGCCAAAAGAACCTCAGATTGAGCCTCTGCAATATAGAGGCGATGCAATAGCACTAACCAATCCGAGGCCAGATAGGACTGAACCTTTGACTGTCGTTGTCAACAACGCAGGAGGAGACACTCCTTTCGAGACGATACCAAATTCTATGCAGCCTGCCCCGTCCACGATAGCGGTGGAAGGAGTAGGTGAAATAGGCAATGTTACCGTGGTGACGCCATGACATACGATGAGTTAGTGACAAACATAAGAAATTACACTGAGGTGGACAGTAATGTTTTTTCTAACAGTGTGATTAATACATTCATCACAATGGCCGAGAACAGGATTCTTAGGGACATTGACCTCGATGTATTTAAGAAAGAATCAACTGCCTCTATGACCAGTGGCGATCGTTTTTTGACAATGCCATCGGACATATTGACGCATCGATACCTGATATTTACTGATGCAGCAGGAGATCAGATATTTTTGGATTTTAGGGACAATTCTTTTATTAAAGAGTATTGGCCTGATTTTACCGAAACCGGAGTACCAAAGTATTACTCGGTTTGGGATGAAAGCAACTTTTGTATAGCGCCGACACCAAGCACGACTTACTCAGTGCAGCTGGGTTATATCTACAGACCGGCACAGCTTTCCCCAACGAATACAACAACTTGGATAAGTAATAAGGCTCCTGAAGCATTGCTTTATGCCACTCTTATTCAGGCGTATAGTTACACCAAAGGTCCTGTTGACATGATGCAGTACTTTGAAAACAGCTATCAGCAGGCTGTCCAAGGTCTGGGAATTGAGCAACAAGGCCGCCGTCGTCGTGACGAATATCGTGATGGCATGATTAGGATACCTATTAAATCAGAGAGTCCCGGCCCATGATCCAAGGCGTTCAGACGACGTTCGACAATGGCTTTAAGGTAGATGTCCACACCACCAGTAATCGTGGGTGGACGCCAGAAGAGTTAGCAGATCGCGCTCTGGCAAAGTTAATTTCTGTGAGTGACACTGCTGATGAGCAGGTCAAAGCGCAGGCTCTGGTATTCAAAGAACAAATTAGACAGGTTTTAGTGTTCTACATGAAAGAGGCCATCAAATCAGATAGGACCACTGTTTGTGCAGAACTCGAAAAGCAAGGCCAAAATGAGTTGGCCAACATAATCCGTAAATTATAGGAGAGGCCCCTTATGGCTATTACTCAAGCAATGTGTACAAGCTTCAAAGTGGAGCTTCTTAACGGTATACACGCATTTGGAACTACAGTAACCCGTGGTGCGACTACTGCGGATAGCATGTACATTGCGTTGTACACCAGCTCTGCGACTCTGGATGCTACGACTACAGCGTACAGCGTGACTAACGAGGTGTCTGGCACAGGCTACACTGCGGGTGGAAATGCATTGACTGCGGTAGCGCCCACTAGCTCTGGCACTACAGCTTTTACTGATTTCAACGACACTACTTGGTCAACTGCGACTATTACTGCCAGAGGGGCTTTGATTTACAACAGCACTCAGTCTAATAAGGCCGTGGCTGTGCTTGATTTTGGTGCAGATAAAACGTCTACCGCAGGTGATTTTACTATTGTGTTCCCAACTGCGGACGCTAGTAACGCGATAATTCGTATTGCGTA
>Ga0208542_1000557_pt1 | contig 16988 bp, 27 predicted proteins | sample DEB08_DNA_3_FD_185495 | JGI IMG/M metagenome (GOLD analysis project Ga0208542, IMG submission 185495) | Aqueous microbial communities from the Delaware River and Bay under freshwater to marine salinity gradient to study organic matter... | ecosystem: Environmental > Aquatic > Marine > Coastal ... | reverse complement strand
AGCAACTTGTTGTCGCTCTAAAGTATCTTCGGCTAGTATTACTCCACCTTTAGTTTTCTCTTTCATTTTGAAAGGTAAGACTAAAAGTCTCCAGCCCGTAGGCTTCGGTAATTTTGCTTCTTCTTTTTCTTCTGATTTTTTTTCTGATTTTTTTTCTGATTTTTTAACGCCGACTAAATCATTGTTCGGCATTATGATCTTTCGATCTGATGTCGATGACTGTTCCCTTAGTTTCATTTTTTTGCTCCTTATCTTCTAGCAGGTTAGAGATTTCCTGTTTAGTTGCCTCAAAGGCATTTATTTGTCCTATTATATACTTGTATTTTTCCATACTGTCAACCCCACCAGAAGTTATGTTAACTGAAAGAGAATCGAGTCTATTATTTAAAAATCTTATTAGTTTATTTATTACTGTCTCTAATTGCATTAATTTCCGCTACCTTTCCTTTATTTTCGCCTTTCTTAATAATGTATTTCTGAGTGCCATTAGCACCTGTTTCTACTTCCGTTTTAAGGTTTCGAAGCAAATCTAATTGTTTATCTTTTAACTTCTTTTCTTCTAAAAAAGATTCTATTTTTTTAGAGTCTCTCATTTTTTCTTACTTCTTTTTCGTTTTAAAATATTAACTCTTTTATTCCATAACCATGAAGACATATTAACAGTTATTGTCTCTATTTTAGAAAATAAATTATCAATCTTATCTAAAAATTTATACATGAATTTATCTATCATTTACTTCCACCAATGTAACCACCAATAACTCCAATCAATCCTGTAACTGACATTTTCATAAGTACGATTATGCTGTCATCTATGGGTCTATCTTCTTTAACAGCTACCCAATAGTCTCCAATAATAATGATACCTAATAAAATTAGAACACCTGTTGTAATTAATAATATAACTATGTCTTTAAAATTTTTAATCATTAGCAATTCCACTTTCTAAGTGATTTATTAATTCTAGAATTTGGATCATTAGCAGTTTTTGCAGAAGTAAGTCTCTTCTTCATCCCGGACATCCTCGCGCAGAAACTCTTTCGTCTGTTGGCAGCTTTAGAACCTTTCTTTAATTTAGATGGTTTAGTAGTTACTGCAGTTTGTAGTTTAGAACCAGGATTAGCTCTTCTATATGAAGCCACTCCTTTTTTATTCAACCCACCCGATGCAGATTTACCTTCTTTTCTTTGCCATGCTGGTGATGCCATTATTTACCCTGTGATCTTCTTATAGCTTTTTCTGTAGGTGCACCCTTTGCACCTTTTGCTCTCATTTTTTCACCACGTTTTTTTTTCATGTGGATATTGTACCAAAGCCCTTTTTTAGCTTTTTTACCTTCTTTAGTTGTATGGTACTTACTAGTCATTTTTTATATCCTTCCCTTTTGAAAAACCAGATTTAGTTGTTTTTTCTCCTCTTAATTTTTGTAAATCCTGTCTTGTTCTTGTTAAAGCGCTATCAACCATTTCATTTGTCTTTTTAAATTTATTAGAAACTTCACCGGGTATTCTAGCCATTTTAATTTTATGAGCTGATATTATTTTATCTTTTTCTGTTTTTAGAACATTTGGTTTTACAGATTTGATTACACCTGTGCCATAAGTTTTTTGTTTAGAACCTGGTATAATCATTTTTATTACGTTGTATAATCTAGACATTATTTTACCTTCTTTCCTTTTTTGTAGCCCATTCGTTTTGCAACTTCTGGTGCTTTCTTTTTTAGCATTCTTATGCCTTTTCCTTTTTTACCTGCTGGTATTGGTTTTGTCATTATGAATTTACTCCTCTCGCTTTTTTGTTCATTCCTTTTTTACATATTCCGCCTCCACGTAGATTTACTCTTCCACCTTTAGAATATTCTTTTATATATTCAGGTTTATCTAACATTTTACCATCTTCACCAACCACTACAAATCTAATTTCAGGTTCTTTTTTTCCTAATCCAGATGCAGGGCCAGGTTTTCTTTTTGTTTTCTTTTTGGTTATATATTCAGATTTCTTTTCTTCTGGTGTTAAATTTTCCATTATTTTTTTCCTCCGTTATTTGTTTTAATTAAGTCAGTTGCTTTGATTCCATATATCGCTGCAACGACAGATACCCATAATGAAACTATCCACCATGGCATTTCCTGAAGCTTTTGAAAATATAAATCTAGTTTAGCTTGTATCTCTTCGTCTTCAGCAAATACGGAATAAAATAAAATAGCTAGAGGGGATGTCAATACTAAAAGTACAAATTCGTCCTTCCAGTCGCCTTTTTGATTTTGAGCAATCTGTCCACTGTACTCGATCTCTCCTCGTTTCATCTTTTCAGCATGCACGATTCGTGCCTCTGACATAATGATCTCGCTCTTTTTTTTATTTTTATAGATTTCAGCACCCGTCTTTAACGCCGTGCCAATGATACTCCACGGGAACATAAGACTAATACCAGGTAGCTTTTCTTTTTTTCTCAGCTAACATTCTTTTTTGACCTTGAACTTGTTCTTTGTCTCCTGTTGGGATTCTGTTGAACGAAGCTCTTTCCGCTGTAGTCTTAGATCTTACATCTATTTCTACATTTTGATCAGGAATGCTAATTGTTTTTTCTTTTTTATAGTTCATCATGATTTTTTACCTTTTTCTACCCCTTTTATAACACCTTTATTCTTAGATGCATAGAATATCTTTTCACCTTTTTTCTCTCCATACTTTTTTTTCATGGATTTCATAATTTTTTTACCTTTTTTAGTCATCGGCATAGTTAATCCTCCATCATTATGTTAGCTTGACTGATTCCTTTGCCTGCAAGGCTCACTCCAGCTCTTAATTTAGCTAATTCTTCGTTTTGATCCATCTTATCTTCAGCTAATTCTCTTGATTGCATCAATTTTGCTCTGTTTAACTCTACTTGAGCCTTGTCATATTCCTTTTTACGTTCATTTTCCATTGCTCTTAGGTCAACTTCACGTGCTTTTAGCTTCAATAGTGGGTCTGAATCAAATTGAGAAGTGATTTTGTTCTCTTCTTTCATAAAATCATCAGTCATTTCAGCTATCAACACCGCTTTTCTTGCTTCTACTTGTTGTGTCATCTGTTGAAGTTGTTGTTGGATCTGTGGATTGTTAACTGCTTGCTGTTGCATCATCTGCATTTCCATTAATTGTTCTCTAAATTCAAGTTGAACTTGTTCTTGGGCCATAATTGAGATGTGTTCTAATATATTTTTCTGTATCGAAGCCATAATTGCAGGGTTATTTCTAACCATGTTAGTCGACATAAAGTTTAAATGTGCTGTAATGTGTGCTTGATGATCTTGTCCAGGGAAAGCTTGAAAAGGTTTACCACCTAAAGCATTAATGTGTTCAATACTTGGGTCTATTGGTGAAGGTGGTGGAGGTGGAGGCAATACTGCATCGACATCCTTAACACCAATTGCTTCATACATGTTTCTATAAATTTGATACATGTTATGTAATTGTGGATTAGACGTTGCAATCTGCAACTGTGTCTGTGCTAAAGTAATTCTTTGTGACATCGAAAATATATTCGGATCTGCAACTGGAACAACATCCACTCTATCATCAAAGTCAGTTTGTTTAATATTTCTTTGACCCCCTACAACATCATAAGGATATTCAGGAGGTAAATACTGTGCAACGATTTTAGCTAGTAATTTAAATTCATTTTTCATAGCTGCATAACATCTTTTGTGTATTGCAGACATAACTCTTGAACCTCTTTCAAGTAATGCAACCGTTGTACCAACAGCAGCGCCTTGATTACCATCGCCTACTTGCATATCAGCAATAGCCGCAAATCTTTGTCCTGCACCTACTACAACACCCATTAATTGTAATAGTGTTTGTGAAGGTTCTTTGTAAGGTAATGGAAAGAAAGCATCTCTTAATGAACCACCCGGTGCATCTACGTCTTTAAACTCACCAGGTTGAATTGGAGAAGCTTCATCTCTAACTCTAACTCCTCTTTGTTTAAATCCAGCAGGTAAATTAGATAATGTTCCTGCATCTAATAGTTGTCTTAAAGCTTGTGTTGCAGTTCTACTCAATCCACCAATCATGTGAATTAAACCAAAACCATAAAAACCTAATCCTGGTAAAAATTTAAAATGAACAAAGTATTGTATTTTATTTTTCTTAATATCATCAGGAGCATAATTTCTTCTAATAGAAAGAACGGTTCTGCTACCTTCTTCTACAGTTACAATGTAAGGAAGTTTAATTCCTGTTTCTTCTCCTTCAGAATTTTTATCTTCAAAACCTTCTAAATCTAAATTAACGTGACACTCTAACAAAGTATATATGTCATCTTGTTTTCCAGATTTTCTTGTACCTTCTAGCTCACGTTCTTTTTTTTCTAACTCATTATTATTATCTGAATTAGGAGCGGTTAATTCTACGTCAGAATAAAAACCGTTGACTTGTTGTTTTCTTAATTCGTTTTCAGAAATCTTCACAGTATGAATTACTGCCTCCGCATCGTCTAATGAGGTAGCCGTATACGGGACAACTAATTCATCTGCTGGTATAAACTTAGATACTACTCTGCCCATGTTAGTATCATAGTAAACTTTTTTAAATGTAGATCCTGAAAGAGGTAAATGAAATAACATAGAATCAAATTCTGATTCATATTCTTTCATCTGATCCATAATCAAATAGTTCATGTAATCTTTTACACGTTGTGACTGTTGTTCAGTTTGTGGAGTTTTAACTCCAATAACTTGAGTTCTTACTGGACCATCTGCTGGTAATAATTCTTTATAAGCTTGTGCTTGAAATTGTGTGACTGCTTCAGCAAGTACAGGATGCGTTGCCCCACTTGCTCCTTGAAAAGGTTCTGTTCTATCATCGTATTTAAATCCTAATAAATCTAAACCTTTAGTATAAGTTTGTTCCCAATCTTTTCTGGACATTTTGTAGTCCATAAAATTTTGAACCATTTCATTTCCAATAGGTTCTAAAACTTCGTCTGGTAAAATATCTGCTAGGTTGTCAAAATGATTTTGTGTTCCAGGTACATTGACAGAACTTGGATCAAAATTAATAGTTGCACCACCATCTTCTTCTGGTGTTACTTCAACAGGTCCTTTTTCTACTTCCTCCTCTTGAACATCAACTTCTTTTAGTTCTTCTTCCGAAGGAACTTCAATTTCAGTACGAGTGTTAGGGAGTCCTTTATCTATGTCTGCCATTCAATTCTCCTATGAGTTAATAACACGGTTTTTAAGGGATAGCAACCCTTCTGATTGTGGACCACTTTTAGGTGGTATTGTTTTAGTTAAACTAGCTAATCCTCCACCTGCAAAGTTAGCTGCACCACCCATTAAGTTTTCCATTGCTTCTTGTTCTTGTATAGAAGATCTTAATGCTTCTAAACCAGTTAGTGTAGAGGTGACTGCAGGAGTAATTCTTTTTGTTTCAGCAATCATATTAAGATATTCTTGTGGACTGATTCCAGCTTTTTGTAAAGGTTCAGAACTTGCTAACATATCCATAAGCTCTTTGTCAGAATATTGATAATATAAATTTTTCATTTCTTTTTCTCTTCTTTTTCTAAGATCTATAGCCTCACCACTTTCATATTTTCCTATTTGAGGTAATTTATATTTAGCTATATTTTCACCGGTTCGTCCTTGTATATATTCTTGTGCAACATTTGTTGCATCTTTAAATGCTTCACTAGATATTATGTCTGCAGATTGATCTACAAATCTACCTTGCTCTCTTGCTTCTGCTGCAGCAGGTAAATATTGATCTATTCTTCCTCTTGATTTTGCAAGATCTCTTTCTTCAATTGCTTTATTAAAAGCAGATAACTGATCTTGTGCTGAAAATCCAGATCTTAAAATATTTTTATCAGCTGTACTTTGTAACATACGATCTCTTTCCATTAACATTGGATCTAGTTCTCCTCTATATTTTCTTGGATCTAAATATGATAAATAACTTTCAGCCCATGCTTGATTTAACGGTTTACCACCTAAAACTTTATTACCTATAATTGCACCTTCAAATACTGCTTCACCAAGCAAGGCACCTGGTCCTAAAACATTTTTTAATAAACCACCTCTTGATGCAACTTTAGCAACATCAACTAATTCCTGTGCAGCTTTTTTATTTCCTGAAGCTGCTAATTTTTTTTGTTCTAATAAACCATCTCTAATACACGTATCACTTAAAGCAAAACCAATACGTCCACCTTCTGCCTTACCCACTTTACACTCAGGAAGTTTACTATAACTTGTTATATTTTTTAAAATATTTTGTTCTGTTTTTACAAATTGTTGACCGCCTATCGATTGACTTTCAACAATGTTTGATTTTCCTGTGCTAGCAGGAACTTCAATATTTATTTTATTTCCATATTTTATTCCTCCATATTCTGGACCTCTAATTGTTAAACCTGTTTGTTCTAAAGCTTTATCTAAATTTTGTGCAGCAACTGTGTTTCTATTTTCTGGTATCAATAAAAATCTTCTAGCGTTTTCTAATTGAACATTACTCATATAGTTAGCCAATTGGATATTATTTGGAAATGCTGTATTTAATTTTTCTAATGATCTTTTAGAAATATGTTCAGTAACAAAAAATTTTTTATCTAAAGCTTTTTGTTTTATTTTTTTAGCTAGTTCCATATCATCTAAAGCAGGTTTTCCTTTTGGATCATTGACAGTGTAATTTGTGTAACTAACTTCTCCTGAGATTGGATTAATTACCATTCTAACACTATTTAATAATTTTTTATTTTTTGCTATATCTTCAACAGACATTTTAGCCAAAACATCATTTTGATTTTTAATTGATTCTTTAACTTTTAAATATTGATTTTTAGTTTTTTCACCGACTTTGCTAATAGATTCTGATTCTATTTGTACTGCTTTTAATCTAGCTTTATCTTGTGTAAAGGTATTATAATTATCTGCAAGATCATCGTAAGAATTAAATACTTCAAATTTAGAATCTTTGCCTAAACCAGAGGCTTTGTCATTTAATAAAAATTTAACATCATCACTAACTTCAGTATCCATGAATTGTTTTATGGTTTTACCATCTAATTTTTTATACTGACCTCTTTTATCTGAAGACATAAAATCAAAAAATTTATTAAGATCTTTTCTTAGTTTTGGATTATTTTCTATTTGATTTTTATAAAATACTTTTTTGTACTGTGCTAAAGTTTTTCCTAATTCAGTTGGGTTTCCTTCTAAATTTGAATAAAATGTAACATTGTTATAATTAAAAGGTTTAATAGTACCTTTTTTAGTTGTTGCATCTCTTCCACTGGTTATGTTAGGTAATTTTAATTCTGGTGTGGTTAATTTAAAACGTGCTGATCCTTTCGGAACATTTTCTGATTCTAATGCTATTTCCCAATCATTGGATAATTTACTTAACATTTCATCAAAGTTTTTTACATCATAATTTTTTAAATTTTCATCAAACCAATTTTTAGTCCAGTTATCTATAAATTGTCTTGCTTGTACTGTTGCATCATCTGCTCCAGTAGATCGTATAGGTTTTCTTCCCATGAATTGTTCTAAAGACTCACCGGGTTCAGAATAAATGTATTTATTTTTTTTAACACCACCAACCGTCTCTTGTACCATTTTTCTATATAGCTGTTTATCTGTATCAAATTGAACTCTACTAGGAGCCCCTTCTACAGGTTTAAATTGCTGTTTTGGTCCTTTGTAACCAGGTCTTGATCCATCATCACTAGGTTGTACTAACATGCCTCCATCTTCTTTTGGGACACGCTCACTTGGTTTTGAAATATTACTGTACTCTACAATTCTATCGAAAATAGACACGTTATTCTCCTAACAGGTAAGCAAGACCACCTGATGCATATCCACTATAGTCATCTGGAAAATCTGGTTCAGGACCATCACCATATTTACCACCAAGATATTCAGCTGCTTCGTAGTTATCGTCATTAACTTTTCTAACAAGATCTTTTCTTTTTTTAGATTTTACAATTTCTTTCATGGTAGGACCTTTACCTGTTGCAAATGTTTTTAAGTTAGTTACATCAGATGCAATAAAATCAATACCAGGTCCTCCACTTTCACCTATAAATTCTATATCCGCATCTTCAGGTGCACCAACATATTGTGGTTCTGTTTCTACAACATCAAATCTGTCTGCTGGTTTTTTTCCACCAGTTGTTTCATCAGCCATTCCCGGTTTAAATTGCATCATTACTGGTTCTTGACCCATGTTATCTGGTGAATCATATTCTACTCTTATAGCTCCATCATCTAAATCTTGAGTTACGGTAACCGATTCTTGATCATTTATTTTTTTAGTATGAACAATTTCTCTATCTTTAGTTGCAAGTTTTTTAGTAACATCATCTCCTTCTAAAATAACTTTATTCACTAATGCATCAAACCATTCTGGTTTACCATTTACAGGAGGAGTTTTAATAACTTCTTTAACAACTTTTTTAGTAGCTCCCTTTTTACCAGCACTTATTATTCCACTTTTAGCAGCACCAATTGTTGCAGCAGCTCCACCCATTAATTTTAAAAATGCTCTACGAGTCATACCCCCTGCTAATCCAACACGACCGCCTGTTTGATAAGGAACTCCATAAGTTAAATCTTCTTCACTATAAACTGGATTTCTAGTTTGATCATATAATCCTTTTAGTGCTAACATTATTCCAATAGGGCCAGTTCCTATTCCTAAGGCAGATGCAATTTTTTGTCCTGCAAGATTTTTTCCTGTATTGATTGCAATGTCTTTTACAATTTGTTTTGGTACAGTGTAATCATACTGTTGACTATCTCTTGCTCTACTGATTGCTTCTTGATGACTACGTTCTTGTTGTGCAGAAACTTTGGATCGATCTGGACCAGGACTAGATACGGATTTATCATTTATGCCACCCATCGTGTCTCCGCCATATCTTAATCCAACACGGCCGCCTGACTCAAAATTAGGTTGTAGTTCCATTGGTAAATTAGCATATTGTTGTGTAATTGGATTTGTTGGATCTCCATAGGCGTCAACTCCTAATGCATTTAATCTCCCTTCTTCTTTTGCTCTGTCGTAAGCTTCTCCTAAAGAATAATTTGGGTTAGTTAAAGATTTACCAAATTCAGTTAATCCTTGATATCCATAACCTAAACCTTTTGCAATCATTGGAGGTACCTTTGAAAATCTAGACATAAAATCATATCCACCTAATTGATGATAGTTTGGAATAGATCCAACTCTTTTTAATCCTTTAGTAAAATTTGCATGATCAAAAAAAGTTTTAATTGGACTTTCTTTTGCCTGTGCTTCATTAATTTTATTAACCATCTGTGCTTCAGCTACAGCTCTTTGATGACTACGTTCTTGTCTATCAGAAACATGAGATCGATCTGGACCAGGACTAGATTTAGATTTATCATTCTTACCGCCCATGGTATCTCCACCATATCTTAATCCAACACGACCGCCTGATGCAAAATCTTCATCCATCATTTTATCAATCATATCTCTAAACTGATCTTCTGTTCCTTTGAACTTACCTTTTCGAACTGCATCAATATAAGCTTTAGTCACTTCATCAGCTGTCTCTTCCATAGGGACATCTGTTTCTTTTGGTGTTACATTTCTTTGAAAGATATGATCTTCTGTATCTTCTAATATTTTCTTAGCTTGTTGTTGATTTAAATTTTTATAAGGACCTTCTCGTTTAATAACTTTATTTGCTTCTTTCATAGCATCGATTGGTTCCATACTATTAATATTTTTTATGATGGTGTTTACATCTGTTTTAGGTTTACCTAATCTTTGATTCGCAGCTCTAAACATATCTCGGTCAGTTACTTTTTTACTTTTCTTAGTAACCGTTCCTTTAGTAACATCTCCTGATTTCATTAACGACTCAATCGATTCACCGCCCATGATCCCTGATCCTTCAGGAATGACATTGCCTTTCATGTCAACAACTGTACCTCTCTTACCAAATAACTGTTCTGTAATTTCTTTTCCTCTTGGTGAATCTGCAGGGATAGCTATTCCTTCTTTAATAGCTTTTTCAGCAGCTCTGTCTCTTATTCTAGCTCTTGCTTTTATTTGCTCCTGTTTAAGACTTTCTAAAATATTTAAATACTTTGCAACGTCTGCTTCACTTCTAATGAAGTCATCCATCATCTCTGGTTTTAAACCTGCTTCTACTAAATTTGTAAATATCTCGGACGCTTTAGCTTCTGCTTGCATTGCAGAAGGAATTTTCGTGATCCCTGATCCTTGGCCCTTGGTCAAGGATTTCCTTGCCACTGAATGTATGAATGTTAAGGCTTTTGGTCCCATCTAATAATAACTCCGTTTACGTTTTTCTTGTGGTTCATCCACATAGTCTTCGGGGTGACCAATAAGTCCTCCCTGTCTAAATCGCATGATTGCTTGAGTCGTAGAGTCAACTAAATCATCATGATCGCCGTAAGGAAAAGCTGCGCACTCTTCCATGACGTCGTCCGCGAATTTTTGTTCAGGACACCATATCATACCAGATTCAAATAAAGGTGCAACTGCATTTACACGAGCATGCTTATCGTTTCCTTTAGATGGGGTAAAGTTTACTACTGGTATATCCATTTGTCTTAACTCATAAGTTAGTGGTAATCCAGAAGCTTTTGCCTCTACAATGACTGATTCAGGTTGCCAATACTTATATTGCTCTAAGGCTAATCGCCTTAATTCTGGAAACTCATATCGACCTTTTACTGCATCTAGTAGTATTAAATTAGCGCCACTATCCTGATCTGGATAAAATACACCCCATGTAGTAATCGCACTATAATCAGCAGTTTCTTTTTTAAGAAACGCAGTATCATAAGATTGTATGACATGATGCAATTTAGGAATCCAATCATGTTTCCAAATACGCCACCACTCTCGTTTTAATATTGCTCCTTCTTCCGCTGTTGGATTTTGCATCCACTGTGCATTCCATTTACCTGTGGGTAGTGTTGCTTGTACCTTTTCAAGTTCTTCTAACTTCCAATACTCTGGCCATACAGGAACCGGGTTCCGTGATCCGTGGTCCAAGATTGCTGGAAATTCGACCACGTGCCATTGATCCGCTTTCGCTTCTTTTTGATTGGCAATTAATTTTCCTGTTAAATCTTTATTACTCCATCTTGTCATAACCAAAACAATTTTACCACCAGGTTGTAAACGTTGTCGTGGACCTGAAGTGTACCATTCATATGCGGACTCCATTGCAGTAGGACTCAATGCATCTTGTTCAGAATGTGGATCGTCAATGATGAGTAGATCCGCACCACGACCTGTGATCGCTCCACCAACCCCAGCTGCAAAGTATTCACCACCTTGTTGCGTTTCCCAACGTCCTGCTGCCTGACTATCTTCTCTTAAAGTTGTTTGAAACACTTTTCTATAATCATCACTATCAATCAAGTTTTTTGCTTTACGACCAAAACGCACAGCAAGTTCTCCCGTGTGCGTTGCTTGAATGATCTTGAGTTTTGGATCACGGCCCACCATCCACGCTGGTAATAAATAAGATGCAAATTCTGATTTAGTATGACGTGGAGGCATATTAATAATCAGACGGTTTATTTCACCCGATGCAAGTTTATTAAATTTATCTGCAATGTGTCTATGATGCGAGCCTTCTACAAATTCTGGCCACACACATTTTACAAATGATAAAAAATCATTTTTAGCTTTGTTTTGTATTTTCTTTTCAGCATGCATAACTTTCAATTGCAAAAATTGTCTACGCACATCTGAAGGAAGTTTACTTATATCTATATCATTCAAAATCATAAAAAAATTTTTAAAATTTTTTTGCACTTCTAATTAAAGTGTTCAACATGTTTTTACCAGCTAAAACTGTCTAAATCAAGCAATACAACCTAAAGTAGTGGGACCCCTTTTTTAAATAAAGGGGGGTGGGGTCAAAGATTTTTTTGATATAGGGATTTGATAGGGATCCGTGCGCCCTGGCGCGTTAGCGCCAGGGCAGAAAGGTTATGCCCAACGTTTGAGCGCTTGTTTTTTTATAAGGATAGCAGGACCGACTACAAAGTCATCGTATCCAAATAAATATTTATCTTTGGTAAATGTCTCACGCCATAACTTTGTAGCGGGTTCATTTACTTCTAAACCTAACAGCTTACCTTCTTCATTCATAATCATGTAATCACCGTTAGGGAATTCAATACCTTGAACCATACCACCAACAAACTGTTGAGCCGATTTTAAATCTGGCTCATGTTTGCTGTCTTCTACTATTTGAAATTTAGCTGTTGATTTTAGTTCCATAAGTTCCTCACTAGTTCGCCGTTAGTTGCTTTGTTTAATGCCTCAAGATATTCTGTTTCAGTCATCTTAAGATAAGTTAAACAAAACTCATGTTTAATGTTTTGAGTTGCGCCTGGTGTTCTTAAGTAGTCAACTGCTTTATCTAACAGTTCTTGTCTTCTTGCACCGCCTGGCATGTATTCATCTTTTATTTTTTTATTCATATTATACCTTTCTGTTATGGGGCTACCTTATAGGATAGTCCCATAACTGTCAATATACTATTTAAGAGTTATCCACATTTTTTTCTCTTATCTTAGTATTGTAATAAGTATAACCCCAATTAGTTGTATGCTTAGTTCTTTCTGGGTTTTCAATCGGTGTTTCAAGTGGCTCGGTCCTCGGTGCAATCGCAATGATTTGCTGAATGTATTTATTTGCAAATTCATTATAACAACCATTACTACAAAAATAAGAATACATGTTTATGTATTCTGGATGTAGTTGTACCTTACGAGTTCTTAAAACTTTAGAGCCCTTACTGCCTCGCACTCGGTCAACTGTGTGATTTAAATGGCAACTTGGACCATGGCACCAAACATGCTCGCTCATAAAATACCCCCAACTAATTTTAAAAAGATTAAAGTTGTCAATACAATTAATATATTGACAGTTAAAAATATTCCATTGTCCATGTTTAGTACCTCACTTTCCATGTTGTTGTTGCTGTTCTATAACCATTACTATCTAAATCATAATAAACATAATATGGAACACCTTGCTTTGATGTACCAAAACGAGATTTCTCGTCATGCTTACCTTTTCTAGTAATATGTTTTTTGTGCTTACTAGCCCAATAAGTTATTTGGAATGTTTTATCTGTTATCATATTATACCTTTCTGTTATGGGATAATCCTATAAGATTATCCCATAAGTGTCAATAGTTAATTTAAACTTTCCTCATATTGTTTTCTCGCTAATATTTTAGCAGTTCTTGATTGATGTTTATTTTTCATTCCTTTAATCAAACTTGCTAGATTACTAGGATTATAAATTGTTAGCCCTGTACTATTAGTTCTAATCAATTCTGCCTCATCAACTTGTATGCCAAGTTCTGTTGCAAGTTCAACTGCCTCACTCAAATAACGATATGCTTTCAATCCAATCTTTAATTGTTCACATTGTTTTGAAATACTATCAATCCAAGTTTGGTGCGTTGAAACTAAATTACCTTTAGCAACTCGCCATTGTTCTAATTGTTGGTACTCATCTTTAGTACAAGCAATCGTTCTTGAACGACAATGAGAAGTTCCAATAACATCTAATTGGTATTGGTCATTAAAAGATTTAGTCATTCCAGTTTGGTCATCATAATAACCATTACGACTACCAAGAAATTTATCGTTAGCCTCTTGGTGTTTAGTTTTAAATGGATTATCTTGTTTGCCCTCTTGTTCAGCAAGTATATCTGCATTAAGACCATTTTGTTTTAACTCATCTCTATAATAAGCATAAGCAAACTTTCTGCCCTCATCATGCGAATATTCGCTACCATTTAGATTGCCATAAAGACCAAAATCAAAATGAGATTTTGTTTCCTCATCTTCATTCTCATCATTTTTTTCTGTGTGTGCAAAATAAAAACATTTATCTTTTGCAACTACATCACAAGGGCTACCATATTTTTGTTTAAAGTGTCTTAACACTTTAACATCATCTTGAGGATATGCTCTCTCAACAATGTCTTTTGCAATTTCAAATGCTTTTGCATATTCCACATTAACATTTTCTCTTGCTTGTAAGTATGCCTCTCGTTCTTGAGTGTTTTCAGTTTCAAACACATTTTTTATTTTATTGAACATCTTATTACGAAGTTCAGTATTTAATCGTATTTTTGACATATAGTCCTTTCTGTTAATTGTTAATAATTTTTTTTATAAACTATCTTGACATTTCTGTCAATAGGATTATATAGGATATGTTGACATATATTACCTGTATGTTAATTTTCAGGTCAGTCCCTTGCTGATCGAACCTTTTAGGTATCGGATTATGAGAGGGACTGATGCCTGGATCTGAGTCAACGGCTCTGTTTACAACCGCTCTGACTAGATCCTGGTATCAGTAGGGATAGCGGTGAGTTTAAACACTATACCAGGATGAGTGCGTAAGGGTACCCCGAATGTGAACTGTAAATATGGGCGTTCACCTCTCCCGGCGCACCTACTGATAGTAATTTGTTGGTCCATCACTGAAGGGTGAAAGAGTAAGATCTTAGCCTATACTGATGGACCTACTAATTACAGTTTAGAATGATTCTAAGTTGCATTCTAAAATAAAAGCTTCAAGCCTCAAGCTTCAAGCTGTGGATAACTTAAAGAAAGAATTTGACTTATGTAGGACTGTCCTATATAAGGTGAATAACAGAAGGAGAAAGATATGAAAGCAACAAAGTTTATAATTGAAAAGCAGCAGGATGCGCTGGTTGAAGTAATCCAGTTTCTGGACTCAAACGGCCATAGTGACACCGAGGTGAGGGAGACTGTTGACAGGATCCTGAACAGCAGGAGTTTCGATGAGGCGAAGGAAGACTCAGACAAAGAAATACAACAAGCAGAGGAGGTCCTGAAGAGATATGAGTATACGGATTAGAAAAAATAATTTATTACCGTGGTTCACGGATGATCATCGGACGCTGCCAGACTGGTACCTGAAGAGCTGCAGGAAATTTTTTGATAGCCTGAAGGCCCAAGCGCCAAAAGCCGCAAGCCACAAGCTGATTCAAAAAAACTTGCACAAACCCGGTACACGTGTTAAAAACAGATTTAACAGAAAGATATAATTATGAATACAAAAGAAGCATTAAAACTAGTGGGCGGTTTAAGTAAGCCCTCAAAGATGCCAGGCTGGGCCTATGGTATACCAGCGGCAGAATGTAAAACTGGAGGAAAATTAAAACTTGTACCAGGCAGCACCTGCGAAGGATGCTATGCGGACAAAGGTTGTTATGTTTTCCCGGTTGTACAAGCAGCTCAATATAGACGCTTAGAAAGCATTAAGCATAAAGACTGGGTCCGGGCAATGGTAGCTCTGATCAATTCTAAAAAGTCGAAGTGGTTCAGGTGGCACGACTCAGGAGACGTGCAGGACGCAGCTCACCTAGAGAAGATCTTTACAGTTGCAAGGCTCACGCCTGAGACCAGACACTGGTTACCAACGCGTGAAGCATGGACCAAGGACCATTTACAAAATAAACCTGACAATTTAGTTTTAAGATTTTCAATGCCGATGGTAGACCAGGAAGCAGCGGCCAGCTGGCCAAACACTTCAACGGTCGTATCCGGATCAGGGAGAACCTGTCCCGCGCCTGATCAAGACAATGAATGCAAAGACTGTCGCGCATGCTGGGACCCTTCTGTTAGAAACGTGGCTTATGGTAAACACTAATGAGCCACGTATTCAAACATCCTGATTATTATAAAAAATTAAAAGCTTCACACGTGAAGAAGGCTATTAGTCCCGATCCCGCGACGGCGGAGGAGGGACGTACGCCTCAGGCCACAAGCTCCAAGCCGCAAGCAGCAAGCAACAAGCCTCAAGCTCCAAGCTTAGATAAGAACGAGGCACAAGCCTCAAGCCCCAAGCAGCAAGGTTCAAGCTTCAAGCCTTGAGCCACAAGCTCCGTGATGCATGAACCACGGTACAGATAAATATTTCTCTCAACAAGTTTCGAGGAGCAAGGACCGAGGGCCTCTGCTATGATAAATGTATTCTCAGGATGCTTCACGTGGAACGCAATTTGGTGTGGTGAAAAGGTAAGCTTGTTACCTTTCGTAACTTTCAGCTCTACAGTGAAAAAGTGCCGATTATTATTATAGACCAATAGATCAGGAGTGCCGGAAAGGCTAAGATTCTCCAGTCGAATGAGACTAAATTCGTTAAAATGTTTTTTGATTTTTTGATATAATTTACGCTCTGGTGCCATGCATTTTTCAAGGTAACTCCTGTATTCAAATTGTTAATAATCTTTAATATATCCAGGAGGTAAAATTAGTTTTTCTTCCTTGTTTGGTTTCAAAACTACACGGATAGAAGTATCGCCAGGCGTTGTGCTTTCGTGAACTTCAATACGTCTAATCTCTTCTAAATAACCGTTTGGTGTTGCAATGTATATTCTGGCATTGCTGACAGCGTTACCACGTCTACCCTGTGGTCCTTCTGTAAACTTGTCGAGATACTCTTGCAGGTGTTTGACAAACATTATTTACGCACCTGAGATGAAATATCCTCTATCACTTTTCTATAACCTTGCAAGAGATTTTTGTTTTTTATGTCCTCAGAAACATATTTTTTTAAATCAAAAATTTCTTTTCTTTGTACTTCAACAAGTTTTTTAAAACCTTCTAAAGTATCTTTCAGTTCTGATATTTCTTTGTGTAAATCGTCTGTATTTTTATGTACTTTCATAGTTGACAATATAGGATAGTTACCTTAAATTGTCAATGTTATAAACATATAACTCTTTGAACCGTAGTCAGTTAGATTCTTTGATCTTCTTAAATTAAACCCTAACTGACTACTAAAAAATTATGGGTGTACCAAAAAGATTAACAGAAATGCAAATGAGATTCGCCGAGTTCTACGTATTCGGTGGACCAGACGGACCAATGACTCAAACAGAAGCTGCTATAGCTGCTGGGTATAGTCCTAACCGT
>Ga0208542_1000554_pt1 | contig 17023 bp, 25 predicted proteins | sample DEB08_DNA_3_FD_185495 | JGI IMG/M metagenome (GOLD analysis project Ga0208542, IMG submission 185495) | Aqueous microbial communities from the Delaware River and Bay under freshwater to marine salinity gradient to study organic matter... | ecosystem: Environmental > Aquatic > Marine > Coastal ... | reverse complement strand
CTCTGCGCGATGGCCTTTGTGCTTTCGATAATTTTCGCCGTGTTGCCTTGCCCCGTCTCCATGTAATGCCCCAAATCCTCGCCGCTATGGTTGGCCACCATTCGACTGATGACTTGCTCGAATGGCATTTCGTAGCTCCAATAGACCACCTGCTTGCCCTGCATGGCAGCGTTAAGCGCCAACTGGCAGGCAAGCGCGGTTTTGCCGCATCCTGGGCGCGCTGCTAGCGTGTTCATGCTGCCAGGCTTAAAACCTCGCAGGATGTCGTCTACCGCATCCATGCCTGTTCTAATGCCCGTTGATGGCAATCCGTTTGGGTATGCTGTTTCGAGTAACTCGATGAAGTCCCGCCAGCGCTTTTTTTGGTCGCTCGCTTTGCCGCTATGGCCCGCTGTGATTTCGAAAAAGTCGCTTTCCAGCTTCGCCAGTAACGCCTTGGTGTCTGTGTCTGGGTCGCTCACCGCATGTAGCGCGTCGTAATATCGCTGGTAAATCATGCGCCGTGTGGCAGTGTCTTGTAGCTCTGGCAGCCAAAAGCCAAGATTACTTGCCGTTGGCGCTTTCTCGATTGCCTCATAAAGCCACAGCCCAAGTTTTGGCGCTTTAGCGCTAACGTTAACCTCATTAATGTCTGCGCCAGCCTCCACCAAATCGCCCATGATGCGCCATGCCTCCAAAGCATTTAGCCCATAAAAATGGCGCTCTGAAACCCCCGCCGCAACTGCGTCCGAATATGCTCCCAAAATACAGCAACCAATTAGCCCCTTTTCGGCGCGGTCGCTGAAGGGAATCTCGGCAGGCATTATTAAATTGTTCATGCCCATTTTTCGGCCTTTCTGGTTGCAGGCCGGCGGCCTCTTAAATGCTCCATTCCTCCGAAAATCAGTGACAAAACATTGTCCTTGCCTTGAATGCCCTCAGAATCCTTTGTAACGGTAGCTTCTACTGACTCCGCTGTGTTCATACTGCTTCGGGCCTCTGATGCCTCCTTGGTGGCATTCTGTGCGTTTATGGCGGCACGTACGGCCGCTGCGCTATGCTCCGAAACCTCTTTACCTTGAAAAGCAGCATTTTCTGTTGCATTGGCGATGTTGGTGGCTTTGTTTGGCTCTGTTTGCATTGGTTGCTCCCCTATAGCTGTACTATAGCTAAATAAGTTATTACTTTGTGGCGCCATTTGGCGCCATGTCTCCCGTTTGGGCGCATCAAGGCGAATACCAAGTTGGTCGGCTAATTTATAGCATTTTGTGGCGCGTTTATTGGCGCCATTTGGCGCCAGCACTAGCCACTGGTGTGCTACTAATTCGCGCAGGATTTTGCCCACGTCGTGGCGTTCTACGTGGATGCATTTTGCAATTGTGGCCTGCGATGCGTAGCACTGCCCGCGCCGCGCTACATAGCATAAAACAGCGATGTGGCGCGCGGTAAATCCCTGCTCAAATATCCATGCAGGGATGAATGGTGTTTTTATTTTCTCCATGTGCCCTCCTTAATAGCAGCTTTCCTTATAACGCTGTATGCATTGAGGCACTCTCGGCAGTGGTATTGTCTGCCGTCTGGAGCTAGCTTGTTGCGTGCAAACTCATCCTCTGGCTTTATCTGACCGCACCCTCCGCAGTGTTTGTGTTTCATACTTTCCCCTCCATGATTTCTTTACAGAGTTCCTGCATGGCGTCTGATACATACAAGTGATGATTAATCATGGAGTCACAAACCCAGTTGCCTTGCCTTGAAGCGTTGCAAATAATCTTTGACCGTCTCTCTACCTCCTCCATGAACTGTGCTGGCTCAATATACGGTATGCAGCGAGCCTTACGCTGTGTGTAAGCTAAGGTTGCCTGGTCGCCGATTGGCCACGTGGCTGGGGTGTCGTCGGTTGTGGGCTTGACTGGTCCCACCCACAGGGTTTTTGGGGGTTTGTTATCGCTCATTCTCCCATCTCCTTTCTGAGTTTGGCGGCAAAAGTTATTTGCCATTTATGTTTGGCTTCTAGTGGGTGACTGTCTTTCCGATTTCTAGAGGAACGGTTCCACGAACCACCTCCACATTTACCTACAAGCGTGAATCCGGAAGCCCGTAAACTAATGCCCGATTCTGAGGCTAGTGTGTAAGTAATTACGCGACCATACCCCATCGCTTTAGCAGCTCTGCATACTGCTCGATATAACATGGAGCAACCATTCCTCACCCCGTTGGTGCAGCAGCGACTAACTTCAATTGTTCGGCCATCGTCGGCCATCCTGCTGACAGGGCGACCAGCGATAGCAACACCACACATGGCGCCCGATGCGTCGATAATAGAAATGCTGAATTTATGTCCAGCGCATGCCTTATGATGTCTGTGATGAGATTTAACATAAGCGTTCGCTTCTTTAAGTGTTATTGGTGCTATGCGAATCATTCTCCTATCTTCTTTCTAAATTGGTGGCCAGTCCAGTTTCTCACCGGAGCCGCTGAGCCTAGTTCTCCTAGCCTATGCGCGGTTTCTGCTGACCGTTAATCATCGTTTTATCAGCCTCAAATCGTTCAGGTAGACAATGCCTTTCCGGCTGATAAAATTCCACCACCTCCTTGCATACGCGCACCTTGCGGCAGGTGTAGCCTGTTGCTTTAGTGTAAATGTCAACAACCTCCTTGTTGTCAGGTGTGACCAGAAGTGACATTTTATTGGCGTCATATGCCAGTTGCATCAGTTCGTGCCCATCATCCACCATCTTGGTCTTGGCTCTTGCAACTCCACCAGCTCCTCGGCGGTCGGGATTGGGAGCCACTCACCTTTCATGCTCTCTAAACGTATCCTGTCACTTACCCCGAAAGTGACAAAGTTCTCAGCTTTTGTTAAGTATACCACTGTCCACGCATCCCCGTCTTTCTCGCGCCAGTAATACGGACCTGGCTTTGTCGGTAAATCACTCATCGGTCACCACCTTTCCGAGTGTGAATTCATTTTCAACTTCGATTTGCGGCCCAGACAAAAACACTTTCCGATGCCACGGTTTGGCGCAGTTTGTGAGCCAAGATTGGGCTTTCATGGCCGATTCAAAAAAGTTGCCTGCCCCATTTTCCTCTTGAGATATTCGCAGAGGCGTCCGAGTCTGGCTACCTTGCGGTCTAGCCAATATGACGTAATACTGTGTCTTCATGGTTTTATTTTTTTCAGCTTTTCTTTTAATTCTGGACAATTGCGCATTTTTAACCCTTCCAGCAAACTCCGCGCAACTCCTGCGCCAATGCGTTTTTGCGACATTTCAAGCGCGTATTTTTCAAATGCTGCGGCGTCATCCTCGATGAGAGGCGGTGCGAAGCATTTGGGCAAATCATCGGGCGTTCCCGATTTGATAGATTTGACCAAAAACTTCCGCACCACCTCCTGCATTAGAGGCTGGAGCTTGTGCCAGTGTTGCCGCTCAAAACGCTTCAATAGAGACTAAGCGTCATGGGTTTGTCGGGCGTGTAATCTGGCCAAGTGTCCGTGTCAATGCAGGTCAAAAGCCTGTCCATTGCTTCCGTCACTTCCTTGCCGGCGGCAAAAACCGTGTCAGCGTCAAACTCATACGACGCAGACAAATAATCACCGCCAGTTTCGACTACCAACCAAATCCAGCGCTTAATGGGCAGCCCTTCGTGCCGCGCCAGATGGCAGTAGTTCCATTGCTGCCAGTGGTATCTTAAATCGCGGCATTGCCTTGCAAACTTGCGTGGATGGGCGCCACCTGGCGCAATGGTTTTGATGTCGTAAACGGTTTCGGTTTTTGGGTCGTAACCATCAATTCGGCACTTGCTGCTTATTGGCCAGGCGCGTTTGCTGAAAACGCTCACCTCGTTTTGCCAGTCCCCAATTTTGTCAGTTCCTGGCAACCTGAAAAATGCCGCTGCCATCGTTTTCAGTTTGTTAAACTCTGGCTCGCGGATTGTGTTTTCGTTGCCGTAATTGCTCCACCATTCCCTGCCCGCTTTGGTGCGTTTGTCCGAAAACTCGTCTGGGCAAACAGTGACTGTTTTTGCGAAAACGTCAGGCTCAAGAATGTAGGTGTGAAACAGCGTCCCCAGCTTCATGGAGTCGGTTCGCTCCATAGACGTGGCACCTGTTGCACGCTGCCAAAATCGGCGCGGGTTTTCTATAAGTTTAAGCTCGCTCGTCGATAGCGCAGGCTGGGCGCGATAGTCGCGTTCGTCCATGTTTTGGTGGACGCCGACAAGCTCACAATTATAACTAAAACGGGATGCTATCGGTTTCATCGTCGGCGCTTTCTAAGTTGGCTTTTGCGGCTTTGTATTCTAAAGATGTGGCTACTCGCTCGCGGTGCCAGTCCAATAGTTTATCCCAATTTACCGATGGGTTGCAGGGGTCAAAGCTCCAAGGCTCAAGGTCGGTCTTTGGCACTGTGACGCCATCTGGTAAACTCGAAACGCTGCCAACACTGGCGCCCGTTTCGCCGTTGGCGCGTTCGTAGTGAGTAATAGTAACAAGTGCTTCTTTGCCCAGCATTTGCAATGGGTCAAAATTGGCGAGTTCCTGCTCTGTTGGCGCGAGCCATGCATCCACCACTTTGCGAAGTGTAGACTTGCTATTCAGGCTTGCGGCAAATTTTTTGGAAATGTGCATCGGCTTTTGCTCGCCTTCGATTTCAATGGTGCATTTCGGTAGCGCCCAAGTGACATTGAGCATCCTCCGCATTTTGGTTTCGCCCTTGTAGGTTTCTTCGCCTGTTCCAAGGTCCACAATGCTAATGCATCGCGCCACATGGGTGCCTTTTGGTGTGAGTTTACGTGTGTTGTTGGTTGGTTTGTCTGTGATGCTGTTCATAGTTTATTTGTTGTTTTTTGTGTCATTTTTCTGATTCGCAGCGCTTCCAAATCTGCGCACTGCAAAATTTCTATTAAGTCATCGAGCGGTAGGATTGCATACCAGGGCGCGTTATTTTTTCGCCAAGCAATCACTGGAATTTCTGCGTCTTTGGCGCCGCCTTTGGCCTGCGCAATCCAATCGTGCAAACTTACTTTTTCGGTTCGCTTCACTTCCCAGTGTATTGGCAACGCTTTGCATTCAACATCGGCGGCTCCGTGGTTTTGTTGGCTTTGCATGAATCCGGTGCGCCGCGCTTCCCACCCACCCTGGTGCGTCAGTATTTGCGCAATTTCGCGCTCCCCCACTTTGCCTTTGTTTTTACTGTTCAAAGCAATCCTTCGGATAAAACTCTGAATGCCATTGCTGCGCACTGCGGAACTTGTCCGTTTCCAATGGCTTTAAGTCGGTCCACCCGATGGGCCACCCCATGAGCCACTCTACCCAGTAGGGGTTCAGTTGGCCCGTCAACATGCTGTGTTGCCCTGCCTGTTTCATTTTGTTCCAGTGATGGCTCCCCCCGTATAAGCCATGAACGCTCCTCGCAACCGGTGTTGGCCAATACCACTTCTGCCGGGTCTGTGTGCCACCATAAGCCACCGCATTGGGTAGTTGGTCTAGCCGGCTCTTGCCGTCCTTCCTCGTTAGCCCTTCCGGTGCATTGGTCCCCTTGTAATCCCGTCGGCATGGTGTAGGCCAAAACCCACATTCGGTCTCTTTTATGCGGCGCACCAACGTGCCAAGCTCCCAACACGCCCCATCTTGCATGATACCCCAGCGCGGCCAAATCTTTGAGGACAACTCCAAGTCCCCGAGTGCGAAGCAATGGTGAGTTTTCGGCAAAGACAAATTGAGGCCTGATTTCTCCAATAAGTCGCGCATACTCTTTCCAAAGTCCTGAACGTGCGCCGGTAATTCCTGCACCTTTACCCGCTGCACTGATGTCTTGGCACGGGAATCCGCCTGCAACGATGTCGACTTTTCCCCGCCAAGGTGTTCCGTCAAATTCCCTGATGTCTCCAAAAATTGGGAAGGCTGGCAGGATTCCATCTCGCTGCCTGGCTCGCAAGACTTCTTGGCAGTATGGTTCGATTTCGACTGCTGCAACTGTGGTGTGACCGAGTAGCATTCCTCCAAGGATTCCTCCGCCTGCTCCGGCGAATAGGTGTAATTCTCGCATTTCATTTTTACATAGTTGGTTTTTTACTGATTGCGTTTCTGGCAAATCGTCGGCGGGCTTCCTGGCCGCTGTAGTCTCCTCGGCTTGATAAAAACGCATCGCAAGCGCGGTTTATCTCTGCCATTGAAATGTGTGTCCAATCGTCATGGGTGTCTACGTCCCAGTCGGGCTGTGGTTGGTTTGTTTTCATTTTTAAGTGGGGCGGCGGTCTGTATCCAACGCGCCGCCGCCCCTGTCGTTTTTCGCAATGCCCTTAGGGTCAAATTTCAGACAATGCTATTTCTTGTTGTTTTGTTTTCGGTCCATCACTCGATGGGCGAAATTGCGCCGCCGGTGGGATTTTTATATGCAGGAAACACGGTGGGATTATGAGGTGTTCGCAGGTTTTTGGCGGCTTAAATTTGCTTCAGCTTGTACTTTATCCAATCGGTAAGAGTCATTCCCATTGCCCTGGCCATGCTCCACCAGTGCTGTTTGTCGCTGGTTGTGCAGCGAATTTGCACATGATTGCTGAGTGGCATGGCGCCTTTAAGCGCGTTTTTATTTCCCGATTTCATCTAATAAAATGTGCCCGTTTCGAATGTCGTCAATTAGTTCTTCCTTGGCCAACTTTATGCAGTGGTCACATGGATTTACGTCAATGTTGTCTGGCCAATTGACAATGGTCACATCGAGTTCATAGCCACAAGCGTTACAGTTAATTATCATTTTTTTAGTTTGTAAAATTTATGTTTGCCAACGATAGCAACAGGCTTTTTGCCGCGTGCCCAGTAGGGCGGTTGGATATAGTCGGCAACATAATGGTCTGCATTGCCAATTTTGGCTCTGTTCATTCGCGTGATGTTGCGCTCCAAATAAAGCGCCCAGGGCGCCATTTTGCTTTTGTATAAATGTGCAAGGTCAGATTCCGTTTTACCGTTCCAGCATGAAAACTGCCACTTTTGGAGACATACGGCTTCCGCGCTGATGTTGCGGTTGATTGCTCTTTGATTAATTACCGCTGCAACCGCTGCCATGCCATCTTTACCTTCGCCCCGCGCCTCGGCAAGTAACGTGAGAGCTACAATGCCAGCGCGAAGGGGCGCGGTTGTTAGTAGTAGCAATAATAGGTGTTTCATGCTTGGATGTAATAGCTGAGGTTGCTGTAGCTGTTGCTGTTATAATTTGGATACTCTAGTGTGTAACCACTGCCAAACCTGCCAGTGTAGCCGCTAATAATCCCGTCCGATTTGCGGCTTATGTAGCCACGCGTCAAACTGGTATGGTGTAAAGTGTAGCGGGCGCTGTGTTTTAAATCGCTGGGCGTTTGAATAAAGCACTTCAGTTTGTTGGCTACATCTGCAAGGTTTTTACCGGTCCACAATGCGCGTGATGGTTTGCCCTTGTCGTCAGCGCTGGCGTATATGCGCACAGTGTCAAGATATTTGCCGCTCATGCGGCTGTTGGTTTGGGTTAATACCATGCCGTGTTCTGCGGCTAGGGTTTTAAGTTCGTTGATTTTGCTAATGAGTTGCTTATTTAAATAGTTCATATGGTTTTTACGTTTTTGGTTTACGTTGCTGTCAACGGATGCAATATCTCATACGCATTTTCGTTTGTCAATACAAACAAGCAAGTTTTTTTGATTTTTTTTTCTTGAAGGAGCCGCACTTCGGTGTCAGCTTTCTCCCGTAATAAGTGCTATCCTATTACTTTTCTGAGCGTCTACCGTGGTCTTGCTGTGCCCCAGACGCTCTTTTTTTTTTGCCCCACTCAGGACATCACCACTTTTTAAGAGGGCACCCAAGCGCGGCCAACGCGCTCTTAAAAGCCAAAACACAGCCACATTGTCGGCAGCGCTCAAACTGGGTGTTTGGGCTATCAATGTGTTCGCAATCGCGGCAAATGGCTAGCCGGCGTTCGCGCTCCTCTTTGCTGGCAGTTTTAATGCCTTGAGTTGCCAAAGTTTTGGCGCTCTCAATCAGGTTTTTAGCCATCGCGGAAAAGCCTGGCATGTCGCCAGGCTCGCGCTTTTTGAAACCTATCCGCTGTCGGCGTAGTTTAGCGCGGCGTGTCGTAGATGCCTGATGACCCTGCTCTTCCATCATATATTGTGGTCGTATGCGCGTTGATTGTCGCGGTGGTGGTTGTGTTACTGTAGGTATTGGACACGTTACCGGTGCTCAACTCAGTGTCAAGCACGCCTGTAGAGTTAACGTCAGCGCTCGTCAACGCTGGCATTGTTACGCTGTCAAAAACTCCTGAAGCCTCGCCGCCAGAATCCCAAGCCGCCAGTTTATAGTCGTAATCGTGAAGCGCCCCGCTTACGGTGTAATTTGGAACGTAATCAACATGTGAAAACGTGCTACTGTCGGCAGTATAAACTAACACATAGCCACCTGTGCCTGTTGCTCTATAAATGCGGTATTCGGTCGCTCCGCTTGAGGTCCACAAAAGCGACACCTTGCCAAGGCTAGCGGTCGCGGTAAATGTTGAGGGGTTGGTTGCCATATTACACTAGGGGCACCGTTACCAGTGCTTGGATGCTGTTTGCTGTTATGTTGCGATTATTTCCAGCGCCAAGATAATAGCCGCCATCATATGTGTCCACGTAATCGCTGGCTGGCGGGTTGTCGGCTTCCAAAACTCCGCCGCTGCTTAATACACATTCGGCTTCCCAATCGTCTGGCTCCTCGTCCCAATCCCAGTAATTGCTATCATGCACATAATCGGCTTCTGTGCCATTGGCTGCGCCGTCAACGCCGTAACCGCTGCCGCTCACAGTTTGCGTTTTTTCGGTGTCGTAAACTTGATACTCATCAATGCACGAAAAGCCCAGGCTTGTGTTTGTTTCAACAAGCGTGCGAAGGTCATCGGGCAGGCTTTCCAGCGCAAACATCACCAAACCGAACCGATAATGCACATCACGGCGTATGCATTCCAGCACACAGTCGCCATTGCTGTCTGCGGAGATGTAGCATTGCTTATACGCGTTTGCTGTTGGTGAAATGCTAGTCCGCCAGTTGGCATCGTAGCTCGTCAGCGTCCATGACGCCGCGAAAATTTGCCCGTCTGCCCATACAGCGCCCGTGCTGCAATTGGGCGTGGTTAGGCTGTTAACTGCAATTGGAACTTGGCTTGTATAATCGTAATGTTTGTATTGGAAATCGACCGGCAAATAAATGCGAGCGCGGTTGAGTTTGTTGACTGCATTCACAATTTGGTTGAAGTGGTCGGCGTACGCAAGCATTCCAGGAAGCGGCCCAAAACCTTTGAAGGCGTCAGCGCGTTCAGTGGTTGGCAGCTCTCGAAAATGCGGTTTACCATTGGCCGCCACCATTAAGTTTTCAAAAGTATAATCATACAAGCGTTTGTCGTAGCACTGGGTGCGTCCGTTGCTGTCCACATACTGTCTTTGCCCGTTGCTGCTGGCTTCGTCAATAAAGCCGCTACAAATAGCCCTTAAGACGCTTTCCAGCCACGTCATCTCGTCGCTGCGCATAAGCGTGTCGTTGGTCTGGTATGTGTTGTTGCCGTCCTCGTAGACTTTTGGGATAAGGCGCGTGAAATAAAAGCGCGGCATACATGCGCCTTGTATGCTGCTGCTATCCCAACCGCTGCCTGAATATGCATCTGGCGCAAAGTCGCCGATGCGTTGCCCGCAGTCGGCGCCACCGTCTACAGTGTAGCGCAGATATTCGACAACCGCGTTTTCGTGCGTGCGGTAGCCGCCATTGGTGGCGCCTGTGCTGTCTGCGCTAATATATGCGCTCCTGCTCGCGCTGGTGTTTGCAATAGTTCCAGGTGCGTCCTCGTTGTATTCAAGGCGGCGGTCAAGTTCAACGCGCACTTGGTTGCTTCCTGCATCGCGCACGCTAACGACGCGATAATCTGGCTCATATACTTTACAGCTTTTGTAGTGCGCTTCAACGCCTGTGCAATCGCCTTCTTCTTGGAGTGTGTCACAGTCTGCGCCGTTGGCCGCTGTGATAAGGTTGCTCGTCGAGCTGTATGCGTCAGGTGGTTCATGCGTGTTGAGCAAATAACGGTAGCCTGTGGGGTTTTCGCTGCGCTGCAAATAAGCGCCAGGATATGGCGTGACGAAGGGCAAAATCTCTTTCCCTGGCGGCGTCCCAGCGCCAGCTATGTTTGTCCAATCATCGGAAAACATTGCGCACCTGTCATGGCCCCATCCAATAACGTCGGTATAAGCGTCCGGTTTGTAAGCGCTGCCGCTGGCAGCTTGGTAGCTCATGCTCTGCATAAACATAGACCACCTGTTGTCGTAGCCGCCTTCGGGCGCTGTGTTGCGGATGCCTTCGTATTCAAAAACCGATTCTGTCCCTGCTGTTTTGGTATAGGTCTTAACGCCAAAAACGCCGGTAAACTGAGCGCCTGTTGCTACGGTAGCGCCATTGTATGTGATGCTGGTTCCTCCTGTTACTGTGTATTCAATGCCGCTTTGAATACCGCCGCTAACCACTGCATCAGGTGATGGCCCGATGCCTTGAAATTGGTCGGCATAAGATAACCCGAAAGCGCGACGATTAAAATACAAAATGCTTTTATTGTTGCTCACCTCATAGCCAACTAAACCGTGCCTGTCCACCATGCGCAAACGCTCCCGAACTTTTTCGGCCACGCTCCGATAAACTGGGTTTTTGTTGAGGGAAACTGTATCATCCTGCACATCTTCACGGTTGCCGTTATAAATCATGCCGTGGCGAAAATAGGCGTCGGAAATATCTTTGGGTTGGGTTGTGCTGGTGCCTTCCGCGTCGTTGGTAGAGTTGTCTGCGCTGGCGCAACGTAGCACCAAATAAGCGTCCTCGTTTTCTGGCAGGTATTCGAGAAGCTCGGCAATCTCAACATATGTTTCATCAGTCGCGCCCATGCCTGTGATGGTTTTTACTTTGACTTGGCCGCCTGCTGGCGCTTCAAACCAAAGGCTTGCGCTGTCGTCGCCGTTGGCAATTGTCAGGCGCCCAATTTCGCTCCCGTCCACTTCAATTGCAAATTCCTTGTCGCCGCTTCCGGCTTTGCGAAAAGCCAAAACTCCAGCCAAAACAAAACCGCTATGTATGTTGTAATATTGAAAGCCGCTAACAGGCAGGCTTCCATATGTGTTAGGGCCGTATGCGTTGTTAAACTCAAAACGTTCATAGGTCGCCTCAATTGTTCCGCTGCCATCGTCTTCACCGTATGCTGGCGCGAGGTAGTATTGCCGCGTAAAAAACCCCTCAAAGTCGAATGCTTTGTCCTGCACTTTGTAGACGCTGGCCGCTTGCTCTGCGGCAGTGCCTCGAAATGGCTCAATGAAATAGTTAAGCGCTAGTGCGAGTTGTTCGCCGTTTGGATGCTCAAGCGCTGCGTCATCAAATTCACCATCGTATGGCCCTTCCACATATTCGTCCGTTGGCAAATATGTTATTGTTCCATCCCAATTCAACAGCACGTAGTTTCTGGCAGTGCGCCACCAAGAGAACACAGCGCCAGCAACGCCTGGGCAAGTCGAATAGCTGGTTGTTGTGCTGGTTGTGGTGTTTTTAAATTTTAGTCCATAGCTTGGAAAGTCTGGCATGTCCGCACATTGGCCAAGGTAGGCAGGTTTAGGCAAAAAGCCGCCGTATGCACGTTGATACCATCGGAAGAATCCAAACGTAAAATGGCCGCGGGCAGCTTGGAAAGCGTTGGCAAGCGATAGGTCGCTGGTGTTGGCGCCGTCAACAACTCCGCGCTGATAGCGCCCTATGTCCCACTTTTCGGAATCGGTAGCGGGTGCGCCTGCTACGTTATGCAGTAAGATACCTGTTTCATCGACGCCATCCCAAGACAAGCGCCCCGCTTCGCTTTTTATGCCTTGGTCGCTGTTGCCAAAAACAAATCCGTTTATGGGGTTGCCTAGAAAAGCGCCCTCCGGGTCTCCTGCGCTCGCTGTAGGGAAAGTCGCCTCGTCTGGTTGCACATGCGCGTAGATTTTCCACCATTCGTCCTCTGGCGCATACAAGAGGCCATTGTTTTGTCGAAGGTTGCGGAACAGGGAATGCCAAAAAAAATGGATACGATAAGTGGGGTCCCCAACGCCGCCAAGCAAGCGGTCGTTGACAGCATCACACAGTTTATTCCATTGGGTTGATGTTATCGCGGCGCCTTTGGCTACGGTCGCCGCGCGTGTGTATTGTAGCGCCATAAGCGCATTTTAGCTGATTGTATATCGTTTGACTACCTGCAAATGCGCGGCGCTGCTGGTGTTGGTCTCCACGTAAATAAAACCGTCATCGTGCTTGTATCGGCTATCTAGGCTTACCAAATGTATTTGCCCAGCGGCAACAGTGATAGTTTTGTCCGTAAACGTCACGCCCAGCGTTTGGTATTGCGAAGGCTCTGGCAGCAGGATGGTGTAGGTGATGCTTCCGCCGCTGCTATTGTAAAGCAGCATCCAGCCCGCTTGCGAAAACTGAAATTTGACACCGTTTCCGCTGCCGCTTGTCAAGACAGTGTAGTCTGTCGAATCGGTCGCGTTTAAGCCCTGGTTGCCGTAAGTCGATGTTGCGAAGTCGCGAAATAGTGAAGTGGAAATTTCTGATGCTGCCATATTAAATCTTTTCTAGAATGCTTTTAATAAAAGCAAAAGTTCCGTTTGATTTTTGCTGTGTTTTTAAACCGCTCACAATATCGGCAATTTTCGATTTGCCGTTTGTTTTGTCCAGTGCGCGCTTGAATTGTTGCCCAGCGTCCACCGCATCCACTGCGGCCTTTTTCCATTGGCGCCCGCGATAAGCGGCAAACGCTGCCAAAGCGGCAATAATGCCTTCGCTTATAAAGCCTCCAGCGCCAGGTATTATGCTGCCGGTGATGCGCAAACCGTTTTCAACAGATGGCCGCACCACCCAATTTGTGGAAGTTATTTCTTTGCCGTCCACAATTCGCGTTTGCACGTCCTGCTCAAGCGCCCAGCCGGTTGCTCTTTCAAGCGTGGTGCATCCGCTCAAGGTAATAATTGCCGTGCATAAAAATACCAATTCAATCCACTTTTTCATTTTCGTTTTTAAAATAATCACGCGCCGCACTTGCAGCTTTAAAGCCCATGTAGACCAGAGTTGCAAAGGCGATGCCAAGCCTCAACCATTCGTCTAGTGTGCTGCCGGTGACGGTGAAACCCACCGCCCCGACAAGCGACACTTTCAAGTTTTCTGCCCACCCGTTTTGCATTCTTAAGCCCAAACTCTAGCGGGAGTGTTTGGCTCCGGGTCCACTTTGTATGCATCGAGAGATGCCGTGTCTTCCCCAACCGCGCGAATGTTGACATGGAAACCATCAACAAAAGTTGCTTCGGTCACTACATTGCCGTCATTGTCAAAGACCGCTGGCGTGTCAACAATGAGTCCGATTATGTCCGTGTTGCGGAATAACTGCCGCTCCTCCCATGCTGTTGCCACTGGGTTTTCTAGGTCGCTTCGGTCCCATTCGGTTGGCACTTTTTCAAAAAGCACAGAACGCATTTCGTCCTCGTCTGCGAATTTTAGATAGTAATCTTGAAATGTCATTTGATTCGTCGTCAGTTGATTTTTAGGAAGTGAGTGCTTGCAGTTCAGTGTCAGAAAGCGCGACATTGTAAAGTGCGACTCGCTTGATGTGGCCGTTAATGGAAATTGTGCTTGAATAACCTCGACCAATGTAAAGTGTGTCGAGTGAGTCTGGTATTACTGTGGACGTTGCGTTGTAAATAGTGCCACCGTCCGCACATGATGCGACTGAATTTGTGTCAACGCTAACGCCTATTTGTGTGGCACTTGAACTTGACGATATTGTCGTTTGCGTGAGGTTGTCGGACTCATTAATCCAAACTCGCCAGTCAGTCGAGTCGTTTGCTGCTGCGCTGTACTTTACTGGCAAAATGTAGTCATTGACTCCTCCAGCTTTTGATACCGTGTCGCGCAGCTCAAAGATTTGCGGGTAATAACCGGTACCCCCAGAGAATTCGCTAACAATGCTCACTGGTCCTCCAGTGTAGCCTATGTCTGCGGTCGCGACTGAGCAGGAGTCAGCAGAGCGGGTAGCGGTACTGCCCAAAGTTTCGATATAGCTTGACGCTGCCAATGCGTTTTGGACTTGTGCTCCGAATAGTAGCACTCCTGAATACCCGTCTCCGGTGTAAGTTTCGTAGTTGGTTCCAGTGGCAGTCGCTAACCAAAATCCAAACTGGTAGCCCGGACTTCCTGATGGACTGGTTATAAGTGTGCATCTATACCAACCATTGCCAACAGATTCGATTGTGCCAGCACCCCCCACGTTCGTCGCTGCGACTGTGCCGCTTGATAAATCAAAAACCGCACTATCGCCAGTCGTACTGTCTTCGCGGATAACCAGTCTTCGCTCGTTACCCATCAGTTTAGCGTAAACTGACACCGCAACTGCGCCAGCAGCAACGGTTGCTGCTTGGTAGATTCGCTTCGTTCCCGTGGTAGTATTTTCGCGAATTGCAAAAGCGTTCAAAGTCCCGTCTGGACTTATAGCCTCGGCAGTGGCTGTGACGTTTATTTTTGTCCACGCTGCCGTGTAGTCAAAACCAGAACTTCGGGTGAATAAATTTGAACTTTGCGCTTCAATCAGCAAACCCTCTGACTCACCATCAGCCGTGTATTCAAAGCGCGGCTCATTGGCGGAAGCTGTTTTTAACGTGGGGGCATATTCACGGTGTATTTGTCCGCTCGTTTCGTTGAGAACTGTCTCGCCTGTTGAGGAGACAGACGCTCCCCACGCAAACATGCCTTTGGTCACGTCCCCTGTGTAGGCAATATTTCCCCCAGCATCCAATAAGTTGAACTGAGTGAATCCGGTGCCCGTTACAGTTGCTGTTACCGTTACCGCACATTTATACCAACCCGTTGAGCCGATTGCCGTGATGCTGTGACTGTTCGCCGAACCGGAGACCACCGTGCTAGTCACTGCCGTCAAGTCGAACTCGACATCAGCGATGACTGAAGTCATTTGAGGTCTAACCATCGCTTTTGTGCGACCGTTTGCTTTCAGGTAAAAAACGAAACTGTATTGCTGTCCGCTGACACAACTAAAGCTTGTATAAACCTCATGACTCGATGTTGGGTCTGCTGTTTCCAATATTGAAGCCGCATCGCTGCCACCGTCTGGGGCAGAATTATTCGTTGAGGCAATCGTGGTTCGACCAACCGAAAACCCAGAACTTAGGTTGCTGTAGGGGACCAAATTCTCAGAGGACAAATGCCGCTCTGAGCTTAACGCCGTCCCCGTGCTGGAACGGGCGTAGCTGATGCGCGAGTCGAGTTTGCCCGAATTCGCAAAGTCTAGGTTCAGCGTGGGGCGTTGTGTGGGAAATGAATTTGAATAGCTCATAATTTTTAGGAAACGATTTTGAGAACGCCAGCATCATTCCAGACGGTGCCGCTCGCTAGTCCACTGGCAGAGGTTGGGAGGTCGGTTAGTTTTAGGTTGGACAGTGTCGCGCCCTCGGTGTCTTGGAATGCCATTGTGCCCAGCATTCCGTTTACAGGCACTTCGTTTGCGCCTGTGCCGATGTCTGGAATTTGTAGGTTTGTTTTGGCGGTGTCTACGTTGGCAACATCGTCCAAGTTGTTTGCCGCAAGCAAATCTCCAAGCCCGCCCTGCCCCGTGATGCCGAGCGTTGTTCGAATGTTGGACTTGTCGTCATCGCTGACTGGTTCGTTATCCAAGAAGCGCAAAATGCGCCCTTTGAGGCGGTATGCTGTACCGTCCTCCTTAAATGCCATGAATTTTTCGGTTCCCATATTTATCTCCAAATTTAGTTTAGTGCTAACTAGAGCTTTCTAATATATGTGCAAAATGTGTATTTTTATTACTGCCACCGCGCGGGTTGGTCTGTCGTCGGTGCTGCGCCGCCGCCACTTGTGCGGGCTAGTTTTGACGCGCGAATGTTTACGCCCTGCGGACTGTAGTCGATAAGCGTGCCGCTTGATTTTTGCGGCTGTAGCGCTTCAACAGCTTCCTGCAAGGCGCGAATGGAATCCAAAATGCCGCGCACCGAAAACTGGCTTAATCGTCGAAATCTCATGAAAAAATTGGGTGCAATAAATAGTTTAATTCCCCATCGTCAAAGTTCGTGAACTCCTGCACGATTTCAAACTTCCCGCCTGTCAGCTCATTAATAACTGGCGCCTCTTTGCGCCAATATGTGCCACTGAATTGTGTAAGTAAGTCGCCACAAATCGCGTATTTTGTTACGCTTACTTTTTGGCTGAGAATAAGGTCAACAACTCTGTTGGTCGTCCACTGATAACCGGTGTAAATGTGGTTTACTGCAAGCGTAGTGTTGGCTGGCACTATGCGCGTGTTTCTTAAACTGTATTTGCTTACCTCGTATGTTTCCACATCGTTGATAAGCATCCAACAAAGGTCACGCGCTGCTTGTTTTTGTGATGCGCTTAAACCGCTCACTGAGTCAATGTAAGTGATAAAGTCAGCGACTTCGCTTGGGTTTGTGAAGTCATTGCTTGAAGCGTTCGATTGCGATGTCGCCTTGTATGCTTCAACTGCCATCAGCAAGCGCTTTTTGTGCCCTGGCAAATTGCTTCCGCTCGTTATGCGCGCGTCATTTAGCACGTTGAAATAGGGCGCTTCCCATACGTATTTTTGAACCTTGTAAGGGGTAAACGTCCAGTTGTCGGTGTCGGGCGTGTCGGTTGTGGTTTGCTCTAGGCTGTTATCGAGGCTTGCGAAAGTTACCTCAAGCACACCGTAGCCGCCAGGCTCCTGTTGCACGTTAACGCGCGAGGCGTTGCCAACGTAGGCCGCATTAGTTTTTGCAGCGTCGATGCTTGCCCATTGGCCCTTATAGCGGTAGACGCTCTCCCATCCGTTGCTCTCGCTGTAGCTCCGCTCAATGTTTTCTACAGTCAGCGCTGTGCTTCCTCTAAATTGTAGGCTCATCGGAAAATTAACGGCTTGGTGTTGGTTTCAATTGACCTCAAGGTTTTGGTTTGTTCTGCTAGTCGTTCATCCAG
>Ga0208542_1000553_pt1 | contig 17038 bp, 18 predicted proteins | sample DEB08_DNA_3_FD_185495 | JGI IMG/M metagenome (GOLD analysis project Ga0208542, IMG submission 185495) | Aqueous microbial communities from the Delaware River and Bay under freshwater to marine salinity gradient to study organic matter... | ecosystem: Environmental > Aquatic > Marine > Coastal ... | reverse complement strand
TTTTTAACTGTAAATGATGTTTTTGTATTATCAGTCCATATGGAGTTCCATATAAAATCATTTTCCATATTATATTATTTATTTAAGTATAATATAATATTTTTATATATATTTTATATTTTATATTTTATATTTTATATTTTATATTTTATATTTTACTCCAATGAGGTTTTAACAAATTCATGTAAAGTATCTGTGCTTGGTTTAGCGTCATACTCGATAATTTGTTTTCCTTTTAACATCTTTATAGTAGGGTATCCCTTTACATTAAACTTGTCTGCTGTTTCAGAATCTTTATCACAATCTACTTCATAAAAGTTAATATTAATTCCATTTACTTGCTTTCCTTCCATTTGTTTTTTAAAGTCATACCATACTGGTTTAGATGTTTTGCAGTGAGGACACCATTCTGTAAAAAAGAAATACATATCAACATATTCTAAACCAGTTTTTCCTTGATTATATTCATTGTTAGAAACATAAGTAGGATTTATACGGCTTGAAACGTGTCGTCTATACACGATAATTGATGCGATTAAAAATATTACTATTACAATTAATATAACGAAAAATTTAGTATTTCCAGCAACGTTAAACATTTTTTGTTTCAATTCAGTAACTTTCATTATATATATTTATTAGAATAAATATAGATTTATATCTAAACGTAATATTTAAACGTAATATAATATATAAAAACAATTATATATTATACACTATAATCATGCTTTTTAAAAAGTATGATGGTAAATATGTTGAAATTTTAAGAAAAAATTTTGTCGATGATATATCATATTATGAAGCAATTATTGATATTAAGTTTAAAAAAACATAGAATATGTAAAATATAATAATAAAAGTGAAATAAATCCACATAAGGTATAACTTGCTATTGTATTATTTTTCATATCCATTGTATCATTCTCTTTATTGTCTTTATCATCATCATTGTTTTTATAGTCCTTATTTCCTTTTTCTTTCATTTTATTTTTCATATCTTTATGAATTGTTTCTAATTTACTTGTTTCTATATAATTTTTGTATAATATATAGGATAATATAACAATAACAATACATTGAAATACACCTTTTATATATCTTAAATTTGAAGGTATTCCTATTGTAATTATGATAATTAATAATGATAATGTTAATAATAAATGTAATCGTTTAGTATTATCAAAATAACTTTCTAAATATTTATTCATAAGTGATTAGTATATAATCATATAATATATATTTTTTATCATTATTTATCATTATATTTTTTGTAAAAAATATATATCTATGCCTTTATTATAAGGAATAGTATTGATGCGTAATAAAACTAGTAAGCATAAAACAAGGTCTAAAGTAACAAACACCCAACTGAAAAAAAGGACCTTCAAGAAAAAGGATTATTATAGTGGTGATGGAATGTTAACTACCGTATGGGGACCAAGTATGTGGCATTATTTACATACGATGTCGTTTAATTACCCAATACATCCGTCGTCGGACGAAAAAAAACATTATCGCGATTTTATTCTCTCTTTACAACATGTCTTACCTTGTAAATATTGCCGTATTAATTTAACTAAAAATTTTAAAGCGTTCCCATTACGCCCTGAAGATATGAAAAATCGCGAATCTTTCTCTCGGTATGTCTATAAACTCCATGAATTAGTGAATAAGATGTTAAAAAAAAAATCTGGTCTCTCTTATTGCGACGTCCGTGAGAGATATGAACATTTCAGAGCTAGATGCACAACTGAGAAACCCAAATTGTTTGATATTAAAACCATTCAAAGTGATACTAAAGGGGAAAAAAAAGAAAAAGGTTGTACTGAACCATTGTATGGTAAAAAATCCAAATGCGTTATTAAAATTGTTCCACAAGAAGATAAATGTAAAACGATGCAGATTGATCAAAAATGTATAAAAAAAAGGGGGTAAAATTTTATACTTAAATTTTATATTATTAATTATTAATTATTAATTATTAATTATATTTAGTAAATATATAAACATAATAATGCCAAAATCAAATAAAAAAATACATAATAGTGTTATAAAAACAGAAGATGTTACACTTCATAAACTTTTATTTTACTCGTTTCAGAGTGTTTTTTTTAAAAATGGTTTTGTAGATAACGGAATACCTACAAAAATTCTAATTTATGCATTTGAAAGTTATTCAGAGTTATGTATGATGGTTGGGGGAATTTTTGAATTTGATAAAGACATCGTGTATTATTATCCATTTAATACTTTTCCATCAATAATGGAAGGTGGTTCAAACGAATTAGAAAGGTATGATCCAGATAATATCACTGATGATCTGAAAAATAGATCATTTATCGACAGTATGAAAAAATTATTAAAACCTATAGAAGGTAAAATGTATGAACATCATAAAGCAGTTCACATTATTAAAATTATTGTATATACAGTATTTTTAATTATTGTTGGTGTAATTTCGTTGCGTTTATTCTTTTTTTGGACTGGAGCTGTAACCTACATTGAACAAGGTATTGGCTTGGGGCGGAAAAAGCTTGATCTTATTAAAACAGTGGTGGATGCCGATACACCTTATAGTAATAGTGTTAACAAGTTAGTAAAAGAATTAAATGGCTATCTAAAAGAAGTTGAAAATATAACAAATGATGATAGAACAAATGGTTTTATGGAATCTAATACGACGAATATAGAGGTATATAACCCCTCCAATTATTTATTAGAGCCGCCTAAAACTTATAATGAAATTGCTTTATATAAACAACCAAAATCGTCTAATGCGCAAATAACTATTCCAGATATAAAAAAAGATAATATGTTTAATTATTTTTATATTTTAACTGACCTTAATAATGCTATTGATGAAATCTCAAACAATCCATTATTAGACACAGTTACTGGATATAGTAGTGCTATTTCTGAGAATATTGCTACTTTTAAAGATTTAGAAACTAGACTACTATTCTACAAAACAGAAATGATGAGAAAGATCAAGAATTTTCAAAATAAACCAGGAGAGGGAATAATTTATGGAGCAATGAGTATATTAAATAGTATGTATGACTTTACTATACGTTCAATTTCAATGCAACCGACAGAGTCTCCTGTCGAAAAACTTATATTAGTTGTAACAACAATAGATGAAATACTTGGATTGATTAATCCTGCTATGAATGAAATGACTTTGAAATCTACAACAATAGGTCAAAGTCAATCACTAGCAAAATCTGTATTTTCTCTTTCCTTATTTTTTAAAGGTATGATGACTATAGCTTTTTGTATTACAAGCTGGTTATTATATAAATATACTCAAAAAATTAAAGAACTCAATATAGAAAAAAAGGTTATAAGTCACCAAAAAATGTTAGAAAGTTCAGGGTCAGTACTTATTGAATTATTTAAATTAATGATGAATAAAAAAGAAATTACTCCACGTATTATGGAACAAATTATGGGAAAGGTTATGAATGAATTGATAGAAGGAGAATTAATACTTACAAAAAAAGATATTGATATGTATTCAACAATGAAGGTAAGTATAAACATATCTGATGAAGATATGAGGTTTCTTGATGGATTGACAAGTATGATTAAGACAATGGGAATATTTAACAGTAAGATTGATTTGCCTACAGGTATTAATGCCGAATTATTAACATTTATAGCTAAACAATTAGAATTATATCAAAAGCGAAACCTTCGCTCTGCTGATAGTTCCCCATCGTTATTAACCTATGGAGGAACCAAGAAAAAAACTAAAAAATCACGAAAAACCAAAAAATCACGAAAAACCAAAAAATCACGAAAAACAAGAAAGGGAAGTAAAAGAAGTAACAGAAAACATTAATTTTTATTTCATTCATTTTGGGTGTGCGAGAATATAGAGCAAATAATATAATACTAACTAAAAATTAGTGTTAACATTTATTATATTATTTATAAAAAATCATAGATGTGTTATTTTCCTTACATTCATACTATTATTTTATTTTTTTACATTCCAAATTGGCTAAAATCGGTCAAAACAGGACGCGGTAAATATTGATTTGATGTTACGCTATTATAATTAGGAACACGTTTGCAATCAAACGCAGGTTCAGGGCAGCGTTCGCAAGGAGGGCACGGCGGAACAGGTTTACAACATCCGTTCTTATTCGTCAGTTCTTGAATGCCGTTGCCATTGCCATTGCCATTGCCATTGCCGTTGCCATTGCCATTGCCGTTGCCGTTGCCGTTGCCATTGCCATTGCCATTGCCATTGCCGTTGCCGTTGCCGTTGCCACCATTTTCTGACTGCATTCCGCTTCCAGGTGGATTCGTAGGAGGAACCATTCGCGATTTCAACATATATAAATCTTCATCCCCTGGAGGAACTCCAGCTTTTCCATTTCCAGTTAAACTATCATATTGTTGTGTACCTTGTGTTTGTTGTGATGTAGTAGCGCCATTAGAATGGTATTGGTTATTATGTGCGTTTGCATACTTTATGTATTCATTACGTCTTTTTAATTCAGCTACATATAGTTGTTTCCATTTATCAGCATTTGCGAAATCAGTGTCAATCTTATTTATATAATCAAGCAATAACTGAGGGTTGGTAATGCTTTCAGGAATGTCTGGTTCTGTTTTTTCACAATGAAAAGATCTTAATTCATTATGAGCATACTCGCAAGGACTTCCACCGTTACTTGCCGAAGTAGTTACTGTATATTTCTTTTTTATTATTCCATTATCACAAGTATCTATTTCGGACCAAGAACCTACACAATGAACAGGATTCGTTGCAACGGTAGAAGTTGCATCTGTAGAAGTTGCATCTGTAGAAGTTGCATCGGTAGAAGTTGCATCTGTAGAAGTTGCATCGGTAGAAGTTACATCGTCGGCAGAATGTCCTTGATCTAAAATATTATTAGAAATTTGAAAATAGGTAGAAGTAGTAGGAGCATTAACACTTGGATCAAGATAATTAGGTATTGTTATACTCTTAAAAATTTTAATAACTTGTTCATCTAATGCAAAAAACGCATTTTCTAAGATTTGTTGTAAATTATTATAATGAAGAGCTATTTCATCTAAAATGGGTTGTTTTAACGTATCTAATTCAGTTTGTTTTGCTACATTAATTGTAATAGTTTCATCGATATCAGATACAGTTGTATAATTGGGATTATTTAATATTTGAAATTTATTACTAATATAGTCATTTACAGCATTTTTAAAAGAGGTTTTTTTGATATCATCAACAATAACATCATTTATAGCTTTATTCATGTCATCAATAATCGTTTTTGTTTCTTCTTCTAATTCATTCATAGTGAGTCCTTCCTTATAACCCTTATTCATTCCTAAACCTAAGGTTAATATACACACTAAGAATAACCCCAATAAAATCATAAGTTGCTTAGGTTTTATATGCGCAAACTTGGCGAACTTATTAAAGTATTGGGTTAATATTTTAACCACCTTTGATGTTTTAATACCTTTTTGTAAATTTTTTATCATTGTATTAATGTTTTTCATTTGTATATAGATTATCAATGGAAAAAATAAATATAATATATAATTATTAATTTTTCTATTTATATTAAAATTGATTTAATATAAAAATATTTATTATATAACATATATCTTACTACCCTATGCCTCGTCGTAATACCAACCAAACTATATTAAAGTCTTCTTATTGCGAAGACGACGATGATTCTTTTCGTTCTTCCAGTAATAATAATAATATTGGCAACAACATTTATTATGAAATTGGCGTAGATGAAGCAGGTAGAGGTCCTATGCTTGGACGCGTTTATGCGAGTGCTGCTGTTTTACCTAAAAGTATGGAAGAATTTGATCATTCACTTATGAAAGATAGTAAAAAATTTCATTCTGAAAAAAAAATCAAGGAAGTTGCTGAATATATTAAAGAACATGCGATTGCTTGGTCAGTACAGTATTCCGATGAAAAAGTGATTGATAAGATTAATATACGTAACGCAACACATAAAGCAATGCATGCGGCGATTACTGATGTCTTGAAACAATTAGAAGCGAAAAATCCGTCAGTAAGTATATTATTACTTATAGACGGAAATGATTTCACACCATTTATAGACAATAACTCCACTAATTCTGCTTTATCTAAACAATTATCGCACGTATGTATTGAAGGTGGTGATAATGCTTATTCTAGTATTGCTGCGGCATCTATTTTATCTAAAGTTTCGCGTGATGAATATATTGCTGAATTATGTGAGGCAAATCCTAACTTAGATCAACAATATGGTATTCTAAAAAATAAAGGCTATGGAACAAAAAAACATATGGATGGTATTAAAGAACACGGTATTACGTCATTTCATAGAAAAAGTTTTGGTATTTGTCGATCGTATTAGTATTAATCTTTTTGGCGACGTTTGGTTCTATTTTTTTTCTTAGGTGTAGTTGAATTGACAACATATTTGACTTGTTTTTTACCCTTTTTTATTGTCTTTCCTTCTTCATCGTCACTATCGCTGCTATCGCTGCTATCGCTACTGCTACTGCTACTGCTTGTATCTTCAAATGCTATATTTGTTTTCCCTAGATTTATGTTAATATTAATATTTTTGGGTAATTTTTTTTGATGACGTTTTTTTTTTGTTTTAGTTGGAATGCTATTGCCGCCGCCGCCTTGTCCTCCTGCCCCTTGTATTCCATGTTCTGACAATACTGATTCAAAATTTTTAACAGTTGAAACATCAAAAAATTCGCCTGATGCTTCTCCTGTGGCTGCTCCATCTTTTTTGTCACCTTCTCCACTTTGCGTTGCGTTTATCATTTCAACCGCAGCACCAGTTGTTTCCACTTCTTTCTCATAACTATTTACCGCTGTAAATATTGCCTCAAGTAAAGCAGTATTTGTTTTCATTGAACTTTTATTAACATTTGCTCCAATTTTGTTTTTTTCATAGGAGGCCATTAATGATGTTATGTTAGCATCTAAAAAGGCGATCACCTTTACTTCATCTTTCATAAATTTATCCTTCTTTTCAGCAAAATCTTTTCTCTCTTGACCTTTAAATTTTTTATATTCTTTTTCTTGAGCGGTTTTAAATAATTTACCACCATCACTGTTATAACTGTTACCACCATCACTACTGCTATCACTGCTACTATAACCACCATAACTACTGCTATCACTGCTACTATAACCACCACTCTGTCCTTCTTCGGCCGCTTTTTGTTCTTTTGCCTCTGCGTCTTTCTCTCTTTTTTCCATTGCAACTTCATCTGCTGAAACATCACCACTTTTAATAGCTTCTTTTTGTCCTGATATATTTTGTTTTTTATGAAAATCTTTTAAAGCATCAGAACCAATAGCATATTCTAATATATCTTTTAATGCTTTATGTTGAACTGCTATTTGAGTTTTTTCAAACATGATTGGAACAATTGCTTTTTTTATTTTTGTAACAACATCTGCCAACTCATTGTATTTTTGTTCATTTGCCTTTTTAAATTTCTTTTCATCTTTTCCTAATTCCACAATCAACCCAGCTGTTTGTTCATCCAATAGTTCTTTTACTTTTTCATCAACTAACCAATATTTATCAATATCTTCTTTTAAGAAAAATGAGTATTTATCATCACCGCTCATATATTCAAATACTTTATCCTCTGATGATTTTATTCCTTTACTATAAAACTTTGGAAAATCATTTATATCGGCAGGAGCATCACCTTCAGGAGCATCACCAGCATCACCTTCAGGAGCATCACCAGCATCACCTTCAGGAGCATCACCAGCATCACCTTCAGGAGCATCACCTTCAGGAGCATCACCAGCACCACCTTCAGCATCATCACCTTCAGCATCACCTTCTTGATTTGAAGATTCGTCCGAATCTTTGGTTGTTCCTTTTAATTTTTCTAATTTAAAACTTTTAAAAGAAAATTTTATTTCAGATTCAATCTTTTTATTTCTAGTAAGATCCCTGAATATTTTACTCCATTTATCAAAATTTTCTTGTTTTATTTTATCTATAGTTTCTGAATTTGCTTCAAGAGCAGGAGCGGCTTCTTCTTGAGCGCCTTCAGCGCCCTCTTCATCAACGGTTCCCTTATCAGCATAATTTGGATCATTATATTTTGCATATTTTGTTATAGACATACTAACTCCCATGTTACAAGTATCTTATATAATAATTATACTATTTTTTACAAGTTATAACTAATACTATATGTGTGAAATAATACTATATATGTAAAAATAAAACCATAAAATTGAAAGTATTTTATTTTGGTATCTCTTATGATACAACACTTACCAAAAGATAACAAAAATGAAAGTTCTTGTATTCGACACCGAAACGACAGGACTACCTGAAGATAACCAAGCGTCATTTTATGATTCTGCTAAATGGCCGCATATCATTCAACTCTCATATATTATGTATGATACAGATACGAAAGAAATTATAGAATATTGTGATAGGATTGTTAAATTAGATGATACCGTCGAAATTTCACCAGAGAGTATATCCGTTCATAAAATTACTCGTGAGAGAAGCAAGAGTGAAGGTATTCCGATTTATAAAGCATTAAAAGAATTTGTAAATAGCTTACAATGGGCTGATGTAGTAGTCGGACATAATATTATATTTGATAAACGTATAGTGACCGTTGAACTCTATCGTAATGGAATGAAAAATTGTTTTTATAAAAATGGAGGTGCTATTCCTGAATATTGTACTATGAAACGCACTACTGAATTGTGTGCGATCCCAAAAGTGAATAAAAAAACAGGTGAAACATATAATAAATATCCAACACTATCTGAACTACATAATGTATTATTTTGTAGTATTCCAAAAGGCACACATAATGCGATTGCCGATGTAATGATTTGTTTGCGTTGTTACATTCAATTAAATGAAGGGTATGATATCATAAATGATACAAATGTAAAATTAGTGTTTAAATCATTGTATAATTCATATTGTGTATTATAAAAAAAGGATAAGTATAAAATATAAAAAAATAAACAATTGCTTTTTTTATTTTTTATTATATATTTTATTATATATTTTATGGGATTTTAAATTACTATAGTATTTTGTAGTGTGTGTAAATTTTAACAACATTGCCAAGGACGATAATTATACGCCTCATCGTCAAATACTTTCCAACAATACGAATCATTACAAATTTCACTATTTTTTATTTTAAAATCACGAATTGCGTCTAATAATTTAAAATTTGAAATATATTCATCGTCCATTAAATTTTCTGTAAATGATTGAAATTTATTCTTCAAATGTGGTGATAATTCATTAAATTGTTTCTTTAACTTATCTGTATAGTCCTTATCAGATGGTTCATAATTGCGAATAGAACGGTATGGTTTCAAACTCATTTTTGACGGTTGTGTATACAATTATAAATGTGTAAATATATTATTTCAATTTTAATAAATATTATTTAAATATTAAATTAGACAATAATTATATAATGATTATTTATATGATGGTATTCAATCCTACTGGGTATAATAAAATTACTCCTATTTTTGAAACAGTTTCAAAAAAAGTATCTGACTATATTGAAAATCCTCCATATATAAAAATAATAGATAACCAATTTAATTTTTCTATTGATAAGTATGATTCAAAAAGTGCTGGGTTAAATGGAAATTATGATGATTTTTTTATGTATACCGATTTGAAAACGAATAAAGGGATTATTATATCACCAAACGAGGAAAAAATAAAAGCATTTTGTGCATATATTAATAGGTTAACAAATTAATAATAAATAATTTAAATATTATATAATTAAATTATTTTCATTTACACCCTTGAATATTTAAATTTTTAACTAGAACACATTAAACAATCTTCTTGTCCTTGTTGTCCTTGTTGTCCTTGTGCGTTAACATTATTTGGTTTAATAGTGAATTGCTGTGCTTGATGTTTTGCCTTTCTACGCAAATAATAAATACCTGTTTTCAATCCTTTTTCCCAAGCATAAAAATGCATTGATGTTAAATTTTTATAATCAGGATCTTCAATCCATAAATTCAAACTTTGTGATTGACAAATGTACGGTGCTCTATCAACGGCCATATTAATTAATTGTTTCATAGGCATTTCCCATACCGTCTTATATTTATCTTTTAAATGCTGAGGAATATTTGTTAATTGCTGAACACTGCCTTTATTCAAAATAATATTTTCTTTAATCGCGTCATTCCATAACCCCATTTCTAATAATTCATTCATTAAATATTTATTAGGTAATACAAACTCTCCTGCATTTGTACGACGTGAATACAAATTACTTGTAAATGGTTCAAAGCATTCATTGTTTCCCAAAATTTGTGATGTAGACGCAGTCGGCATAGGAGCAACCAATAAAGAATTACGTAACCCATAAACCTTAATTTGTTCCTTTAATGCGTGCCAGTCATAACGATTGCTACTTGGTGATACGCCCCACATATCAAACTGAAGCATTCCCTTTGATGCTGGACTTCCATCAAATGAACTGTATGCGCCCATTTGACTTCCATTTAAAGAATACAACTCGGCTGGAATGGGTAAGAGTTCTTTAATAAGTTCATCATTTTCAGCATTGGGTAAATAATTGCGACTTGTTTTATATTGTTTACTATATTCACTTAAATGTTCCACATCAACATCAGAAAACAAATAACGTTGTTGTGTTGCTATATCTTGCATACGCTGTGAACGTTCTTTTGCTATTTCCATTGAACATTCTACCGAGGCATGATATATTGTTTCAAAAATAAGTTTATTAATCTCTCTTGCCTTGTCGCACGTAAATGTAATATCCATTAATGCAAAGACATCTGCTAATCCTTGAACACCAATCCCAATTGGACGATGAAGCAAATTGCTAACACGTGTTTTTTCGGTAGGATAAAAATTAATATCAATTACTTTATTTAAATTATACGTAATGATCTTGGTAACTTCATGAAGTTTATCATAATCAAATGTTTTATCTTTATTTACAAACTTTGACAGTCCAATACTAGCTAAATTACATACAGCAGTTTCTTCAGAATCGCTATATTCTATGATTTCAGTGCACAAATTACTTGATTTAATTACACCAATATTTTGTTGATTACTTTTCTTATTTGCGGCGTCTTTATAAAGCAAATAAGGTGTTCCTGTTTCCATTTGGCTATCTAAAATCTTAAACCATAATTCACGTGCTTTTATTGTTTTTAATGCTTTACCATTATTGGAATATTTTTCATACAATTTATTAAATTCATCACCATAACAATCGGCTAATCCAGGGCAAATATGAGGGCAAAACAAATTCCAATCTTCATTCCTTTTTACTTTTTCCATAAATAAATTAGGAATCCATAACCCATAAAACAAATCACGAGCGCGCATTTCTTCGTCACCGTGATTCTTTTTCATATCAAGAAAATATTCAATATCAGCATGCCAAGGTTCTAAATAAATTGCGAAACTTCCGTTTCGTTTATTTCCACCTTGGTCTATGTACCTTGCGGTCGTATTGAATACACGCAACATCGGCACAATTCCATTACTCGTTCCATTAGTTCCATTAATATGGGTTCCTGATGCTCTTATATTGTGAATATGTAGTCCAATACCACCAGCCCATTTTGAAATTTTAGCACAATCCTTAAGTGTGTTATAAATTCCTTCTACACTATCGTCTTCCATACCAATTAAATAACAAGAACTAAGTTGAGGGTTATTTGTTCCTGCGTTAAACAGTGTTGGTGTAGCGTGTGTAAAATATTTATTAGACATTAACTCATATGTTTCTTTTACACGTTTTAAATCTTCACCGTGTATTCCAATAGCAACACGCATCCACATATATTGAGGTCGTTCAATTACTATTTTATCTATTTTCATTAAATATGCTCGCTCTAATGTCTTAAACCCAAAATAATCAAATAGATAATCACGTGAATGATCAATCATATTATCAATAATGTCTTTATGTGTTTTACTAATAGACCAAGTTGTTTTATGAATAAGTGGTTTATGAAAACCATGAACATCGCAATAATTATATAGAACATCCATTACTTCAGAAAATTTATCACTCGTATTTTTATGATTATTAGATACAATAATTCTACTAGACAAAATACCATAATCCAAATGTTTAGTCATTAATGACGCGCATTGCTCGGCCATCAATTCATCAATTACATGTGTTGGAATATTATTATATAGTTGATCCACTATTTTCATCACTAATTGACTATAATTTACATTTAAGGTTGGAATTTGATTTGTTCCAAGATGTTTTACGCGTTGTAAAATTTTATCAAAAGACAATACTTCGATTTCTCCATTTCTTTTTAAAACATTCAATTCTTCATTGGATGCCATTATTAATATTATTTATATATTTATAAATAATAAGAAAAGTTTAAATTGTTATATATAATATATAGTATATATTATATAGTATATATTATATATGATGAACCTTAAATTACTAGCAACCGCCACAAGTATTTTAACAAGTGTTCTTATTGTTTATTTTTTCTTCATTATAATGAAGCCAAATACAAATGAAAAAGTGATTCCTACTTATTTAAAAAAAGGAACACGCGATATGGAAAGAGCAAATGAAACAAATGATATATATAATAATAACAATAATAACAATAATAACAATCGTAAATGCGATTGTGATTGTGAAGAAGATGAAAGTAATTGCGAGTGTGAATATGTGAATAATATAAATCGTGAATTACTAGAAAATATTAAACCACTGGATCATAATAATGAACATTTCGTAGCAGCAAATGAAGGTGAATTAACAAATTATAAAGATTTAGAAAATCCTAGTGCTGAAAAAGATGTTTACACTAACGATGCGCCATTATTTAAAACAGATAACAACTTTAATAAAAAACCTAAATTATTAGATATTAATAGTGATCATCGCCGTATAAATATCTATTAATATATAGTTTTAATTATAGTTTTAATTATTGTTTTAATTATTGTTTTAATTATAGTTTCAACTTGGTTTCTCCATCACAACACCCTAGCCAAAAGAAGTAAAGAGAGAATATTAAAAATATGAGAGATGTGACATATTTTAATGTTTTATCACTATATTTCTTGTTAAAAAACGCGCCATATTTTGCAGCAATCATAAATGATATACATAATACAACTGCTATCATTATGTCTATTTGTTTTCGTTTATAATAATCTATAGCAGCAAATAGTGATACTGGCGGAAGCATTGATAATACAACTGTTCCTACTGCTAACTTATAATCAGGTATAATATTAAAAAATAATAAACCAGGTAAAAGTATAAATGTTCCACCTATACCTAATCCACCTCCCATTAATCCAGCAATGGTTCCAATAAGAGCACTTAATAATATTCTTGCTATCATTTAATAATATAGTATATATTATTATATTATAAAATTATCCATCAAATATTGTTGTGTCTATAAAACAGGTTGAACTATTTTTAATATTTATATCAGTTTCATTAAGAGTTGTATTCTGCTTCTTTCTTTTACTCGATAATGTATTTGTTTTTTTTGGTCCACGATTAACATAATTCCCTGATACTTTTTCTTCTTCAATGATTTTCCATATATTTTCAATTGGTTGTGTAGCAGCCGAAAACCATAACTTATTTCGCAATACTAATACACAACTCATTTCATCTAATCTCCAGTAAATATTTTTAAGCCATGTATTGTTTTCATTTTTATTCATGATTTCCTCACACCATTTGTCAAATGTATTTGTCGTGATTGTTGTTTCAATAGGAGAATATTCATATATTGGATGTCCTGTTTCATTTACAAACAACATAATTAAACCTTTATACTCGGTTGTAGTATCTGCTGTATATTCTTCTAGTGTTTCATACTCTTTAAAGCGTGTTTCCAAGAAATCACATTCATTTAATTCACATACTTCCATTTGAACTTGCATTTGAACCCAGTATTCTAACTTTGGTATGCCTGTTATTTCACGGTTATATATATTTTTTATTTCTAACATTCGTCCATAACGATCCGATACTTCTAATGTATTAATCCCATCGGGAGATGCTGCTAGACATGAAAGTGATGGGTGAGGCAAACACCCAAAATCACTAACTTTGGTAGAATATATTTTTTCATAAAGCATTACCGATAGTGGTTCATATTTTTGTCCCCAATGTAAAGGCGTATCAAGTGATGATGTTGATGGTCCGCTGTATTTGTCCATATTCAATGGTTTACATTTTTCATAAATTAATTGATTACGCGTACTTTCTGTTAAAAATGTCTTCCATATATTACTTGCGGTTAAATGGTTGTAGCGAAATGTATACCATTCTGGTGTGCGCTGTTCAGGTTGAGGAACATTTTTTAGATATTCTATTTTTTCTTTCATTAATTTTTTATATTTATCACTCTGTTTAAATCTAATAAATGTATTACTATATGATCTTATAGGTAATATATGTTTATAATAAGTTGATATGCTGTCTTTTATCATTTCTTTCAAATGGTCATTATTTATATCGTATAAATCAGAAATGTCGTTTATTGTGGTTAATACTATATATAGCACTCCGTCTATAACACTTTTATTAAATTTAGGTTGTATATAATGAATTATGTTAGACAATATATATTCATTTACTAACAAACCAATTGTTTCTTTCAAATCAAAATAGTCTGTATCATCATTGTTCATTATAGATTTATAGACTAAATTTTACTATTTATACTATTATTAAAATATTTATATTTATATCAATTTTATTATTACCATGGATTATTTATCATCTTTTTCTATATGTATTTGAGATTGTTTATTTTTACTTGTTGGTGACCTTTTTCCATTACCTAGTGATTTCAATGTAGAAACCCTTTTTTCACAACGTTTAAATGTAAATTTTCTAGTTGCTGTATTAAATACCAATGTTGGTATTGTCTGTATTTTACCAGTAGATTTATCGCACTGAACGTCTTTTACGTGTTGTAGTTTCTTTTTATCTAAACTATCTATTAGGTATTTTTTTAAATCTACAATATCTGTTTCTGTTAAATTATGTTTCTCAACAATAGTGTCTACATATTCATTTAATAGTTTTATTTTTAAGGTCTTATCCAATTTATTCCATGGTTCTGATTTACTCATCTTTGTTTCATTTTCTAAAAAATTATTAATATTTTCTATCTTTCTTGTATCAAAACTATTTAAAAATACATTCTTATGTTTATGTTTTAAAATAGTTTCTTGAGAATTCATTCTAATAATATAATTATAGTTATAATTTTAACTCATTTTTATACAACATATATATATTTATATGTTGTTATTTATAAACTATCAATATTTTTTGTTATAATTGGTATTTCATGAAATTGAGGTAATTTTGGAACACTTTTATAGTAGAAGCGATAGTAATAAACCAAATAAAAAAATATAAAATAACCTATTGCTATACCATACGATACTAATACTCTATTTTCACTAGTAGATTCTATACCAAATATTTCTATAAATGGATCCGCAATAGTAAATTCATCACCACATAATCTATGTTCTAACATTGTTAACAAACATCCATTTGAAATAAAAAACATAATAAATACAAAAATTAAGCATAGTCCAGATACCGTAGCTGAATATTGTGTTCCATAAAATAATAATATCATTACTACAAACGGTAAACTAACGTGATATGACCTTATTGTATGACCTAATGTTTTTTTAGAAATTGGTGATGTTTCGCATAATTCTTCTAGATAATCTAATATTTTGTTTTTTTGTTTACGCTTTAATCTAAAATAGTTTAACATAATTTAGATTTAATTTATATTAATATGTGTTAAATATTAAAAAAAATAAACTTATAATTAATATAGTTATTATTTTAATGATAAGTAGTATATGTAATTTTAATAATACGAATAATATAAATAATACGAATAATATAAATAATATGAATAATATAAATAATTCTACAATTTCAAATATACAAAATATATCTGATAAAAATAATAGTGATATGAATAATATAGAAAAAGAGGATATCAAGATAGAAAAAAAGAGTAAGAGGGTGGAAAAAAATGATAAAAGGAAAAATAAGAGGAGGAAGAAAAGAGAGACAAAAAGTAAAGAGTGTAATAATACAACAATTAAACCCAGTTATAGTATTGATAGTAAAACTCAATTAACTGCAATATATAAAAGTCTTCGTGAAAATTATATATTTTATATTGCGTTACTTTGTTGTGTATATTCCTTTTCTATTGTAAATTATAATAAAAGTAATATAATTCTCTCTTTAATAACTATTATTTGGGTTACATTATATGGTTATATAATTCACGTTGTATCTCATTATATGGGAACATATATGTCTGAAATTTATAAAACATATGATAATATTTTTACTAGAAACAAGATTTTTAACTGGATTGCTACTAATTTACTTTATTTTGGGGAATTTCATTCTATAGTTCATCACGATACTCGTATCAATAAAACACCTAAAAATATTTTTTTAGAATTTATCAATAATTTATTTATGCAAGGTGGTGCTGTAATTATTATTAAATATGGATTAAATTTACTAGATAACCGTGTCATTATCTTATGGGCACTATATTATGCCACTGTTCATAATATTAATTACAACATTATCCATCCTACTACACATCAGCAACATCACATAAATAATACAAAAAATTATGGAATTGATATATGGGACATTATTATTGGTAGTAAATATGACTGGAATGAAATAGAAAATCATAATCATACCGCAATAAATTTAATAGTAATTACAGCTATTATGTGGTATTTCTCAAATAATATTAATTTCCCAGATATGCTTGATTTATCTACCTATTCTAATATTTTTAGATATATAAAAGATTCAAATATATTTAGTTATTTTATACAATAAACACAATAAACACAATGAAATCAATAAACATTAAAGGTAAACATAATATTGATAAATTAAACAAAATAGGCGATACATCATATAAATC
>Ga0208542_1000550_pt1 | contig 17085 bp, 26 predicted proteins | sample DEB08_DNA_3_FD_185495 | JGI IMG/M metagenome (GOLD analysis project Ga0208542, IMG submission 185495) | Aqueous microbial communities from the Delaware River and Bay under freshwater to marine salinity gradient to study organic matter... | ecosystem: Environmental > Aquatic > Marine > Coastal ... | reverse complement strand
AGTGGTCACAACATGCCCGTAAAGTTTGACTATCCCACCCTCAAGGGTTTTGGGATGGTCCTTAAAATATCTATTCGCCATGGAACACCTCTCCTAGATTTGGATGTTGATACAAGAACCAGGAGCACGGATTCCCAACTGGCCGTAGAACCCATAGCGGACTTCGACCCCATCATCGCTGGACTGACGTAGCATCGCAAGACCATCGGTATCAAGGACTCTTACAGCTTTACCGATTGAGTAAAACTTAATGTAGTCCATGTTCAATCCGAAGATTCTGTTGTCTGGGAAGTTGTGGTCACCAATAACAGAAATTGGGCCTTTAGCTCCATCAACAACAACACCTGGGAAGCTGATTCGAGGATTAACCTGAAGGTTAACGTATTGAACCTTGCTACCCAAAGACTTCTTAAGATCTGCAAGTGCTCTGTGGTTCATGAAGTAATGAGTTAGTTTCATTCCCTCACGACAAACCAAAGAATCACCTTTGATCAAAGCTTCTTCGATTGGGTCAGAAGATCCGTCATAACGAAGACCCGCAAGGCGAGTAACATCAACAGAACGATCAACACCAAAGAAAGAATCACCAGAAGTTGGAGCAGTCGCAGGAAGCCAGTCTTCAAGACCAGATACACCTAGCCCGCGGTCACCTTCAACAAAAATATAATCATCTGCCGCGATAGTACCGGAAGCATCATATGTACCGGTGTAGGTAATGGTTCCAGAAGATCGGTTAACAGCAGCAACGACCCATTCGTCATCAGAGCCATCAGAAGTACGGATAGAACCACCAGAAGCAGCAGAATAGATTACGTGAACCTGATCTACTTCAACGTTAGTGATTTCCTCTGCATCCTTCATAACAACATCGAAAGTAGATGCGTTTTCAGCAGGCTCTGCATTCACCTGACCGAGATATGCATCAGAAGTTCTGGTAAGGTTAACTGCAAGAGATCTTGTGACAGAGTTAATAATACCGTCAATCTCAAGAGTAGCCGCTTCCATCCAGGCGTTAGCATCACCCTCAGAAGCAAGCATAGTCTCGTTGTCCAACGTCGCTATACCATAATCCTTAACACGAGTTAGAACGAAGTCCTTAACAAGTGAGCTGGTTGCGGTACTACGAGTTTGAGCATTCGAGAAAGTCTTTGAACGCCCTTGCGGGTTACCATGAACAATGGGAATAGGAAGGTTACGGCCACCAAATCGCTCGTACTTGGGAACCATAGCTAAAAATGGATTGTCCTTGTAAACCATGTCCTCGACACGGTCAGCAGTATAATGCTGCTTCAACGCAGCATCAAATTCGGTAAGTCCTAGACCTGAAGCCATTTCACACCTCAATAGCAAATAGTTAAAATTCCAACGATTTTACCCGCTTATGCTATCTCTATGCGGAAATGGCCGATTATCTTTTGGCCTTAAGCTTGGTTTCTTTTTTGTTCCCAAGCTTTCTTTAACAACTCAACTGACCTCTGCTTGCTCTCTTCATCTGATAAAAACACATTCTTATCGGATGAGGCGGCGGTAGAGGTCACAACGGAGTTGCTTAATGTTTTAGGCGTTTCTCTCTCACCTACTTGAGGAAATCTCGGTTTTGGAGCTTCCTGCTCAGACTCGCTAAGAGCTTCTCCCTGAGCTATTTGACTGAACTTTGACTTGAACTTATTTGTTTTCGAAGCTAGTTCAAGGCGGTTCTCAAGGTATTTTTCAACCTCAGCGGCTGCCTTGTCAACCTCTATTATAACATTATTTTGGTGATAGTAATGCTCTATTAAATCGTAAACCATATCATGTTCATCAAAATGGTTTATTAACTCAAAATCTTCGTTCTTTTCGTTAATAAATTCTTTGATCTGACTTTTATATTCTTTGATCTTAGCTGACTGCTCTTCAGCCTTTTGCTTACGCTCTCTTTCCTCAGCTGCCTGCTTCTTTTCCTCTTCCATCTTGTCTATACGCTTTTGCAGCTCCTCAAGACGGCTCTCGGTAGGCTTCTTTTTGTCATTCAAAACAAAGTCGGCGAGATCATTAAATTTCCAGCCGTGCTTTTCCAAAAACTTGACAGGATCTGTGGATAAAAGCGTCTTATCCTGGTTGAAACCATCATAATCAGAAAGCTTTTGTTTTAGTTCCTGTTCCCGCTGCTGTAAGAGCTTTTCCTTGCGAGTTAAAGCGTTAAATCCCCTCGCGTAATCAATTTCCTGCTGAGACTGCTTAGGCTCCTGTGCGGCCTGTGGCGCTTCCTCATTAGCTTGGGGGACCTCTGCTGGCTGCTCTGACATATTATCCGCAATTTGCGCAACTTCACTCTCTGCCACAAAAAACTCCTAAATCATTGGTTGTTCTGGCAACGCCATTTCCTCTGGCATCGCTGCCCCTGGTAACTGTCCTTGTAATTCAACCGGCGGCTCTGCTGGTGCTTGAGCTGCCTGCTGTTCTTGCTGCTGACGCATCTGCTCTTCCTGCATTCTCCTCTGGACCTCAGCATCTCGACGAATTATTAACTGATCCACATCAGACATAAAGCGCCTTAGAAGCTCTAAGCGGTCCTCTTCCATCTCATCCATTTTGCCTGCTGCATAAACAGCCTGCGCGTGCTGCCTTGCGTAATCTAGGTTCAAGAAAGGCTCTGGAACAATATATTTGTTATCCCTGAGCATATTCTCAACAATCCTCTCGATAACTCTTCTATGAGCAAGCTTCAGATTGTTCATCTTCACAGTATCTGGGAAGTCTAAAAGCTCCCTAGCTTCATCCTGATCAAATAAACCTGCCTCAATAAGCTCGCTAGCAAACGCAAGTTTACCCGCTGGCTCTTTCGGCAATAACTGAGAAGGTCTTGGAGCTACTACAAGCTTGGAGTCTTCCACATCCACATCGGAAAACCTAAGAGTTTTCATAGAAGTTCCATCTTTGAACTTCACAATGGGATCTTTGCCTTCCTTAACAAGCTTACGACAGCGCTTGCGGATCATCTCAGCGGCTTCAATAAACCAATCCTCATACATGTTTTCTTGAACACTAAAACGCTCTGTTTCTGTGTCTTTGTACTCTCGTAGAGCAACAGCACTATTCAAGCCCGCTGGCTTCTGAGAAGTTGCCGTTAACATGCTGATACCAGTCAGCTCGTAAGCTCTTTGATAAAGCCTTTCAAGATGCTGGTAAACTTCTCCATTCATAGCTTGCGGAGTCATAAAAATTGGAGGTCTACCAGTATAATATTTAACGCCACCAATAGCGTTATTGATCTTTTTCTTAACTGTCTTTGCTTGATACTCAAGCCAGACTTGAGGAACAGCCATTAGGTGTTGTGCAATCTGAATATTTCTCAATAGATGATTAATCTCTAACTGAATACCCAAAAGCTCTTCAGCTAAGCCCATGCCATAGAATCCTAAAAGCCTCGGATTCCAACGCATGAATAAAAACGGGAAGAAATCATCTTCGTAATCATCAATCGGAGATAAATCACAGTTTCTAACAGAAATAAGATGCTTGCCATCACCAGCAGTCGGACCACTTGCCAAATGCCAAGACTCTAAAACCTCCACCATGTCGGCTGTGGTTTCAAAAATCCCCACCGACTCATCAACAGCCGGAAGCTCTCTAATCTTTTGCGCCTTCTTGGGATATAGATCTAGGAGAATTTCCCTAGCTACGTATCTAATACGGTGAAGCTGTCTTGGCTTGCGATACATACCCTCGGTCTCATCAACAAGGATCTCCTCGCAAATATTTCTTTCAGCTTTGACCTGGTCCTCATGATCGAAGAAATTAACGGCACCAGTGCCAAAGACGCAACTATCCCTAAAACACTGACGGGCAAGGCCATACATTGACCGATCTTCACCCGTCCCCGTCCCTATCTGCTCAAACATCCCAAGGATAAACTGATTCATCCGCTTAGCTCTAAACTGCTGATCGGTAGAACCGTTTTCCGTTGAATACACCGGCCTTGGCTTGTTCTGAGCTATCTTGGCCGTTGCTGCATCCACACAGCTTTTTATAACATTGTAGGTAACACGAGACTTTTGGTAGGCCAAAGGATCTGTAACCCTTGCATACTGACCAGCTTTTAGCCCAATCAACTGCAGGTTACTATATAAACGAGCGTAACGAAGGTTGTTAACAGATCTAAACTCTTGGTGCTGCTTCATCCTATCGTAAAGATCCCAAACATGGTTATAGACGTTTTCTTCCTCGTCCCACCATTTGTGCTTCGCTTTACGTTTTTCTAAATTCTGATTAACATAAATCGTAGGCGCACCAGTGATTGTGCTACTCATCTAAATCCCCTTTTCGCATTTCAGGGTTAGGCAACCCTACGTAAGGATCAAACATAAGTTCTTCATCTGAAGGAGGGTTGTTCAAAGCCTCTAAATGCTTAATCGCTTCCTCAGATAATGGCTCTTCTTCTTCAGCCATTTTAGCATAAATATCACCGACTCTCGCCTCAATCAGGCCAAACTCTTTCATGATCTCGGCCACATCCCGCAAAGCTTTAGCGCTCATTTTTCCCACCATTCTTTATTGTCGTCTTCTTCCATCAGCTCGGCCTGCTCATCAAACCAAGCATCAATCTTGTCTTCTTCGGTCGGAACCTCTGGCCTTTTTTCATGCCGATATTGGTAACAGTATCTAAAAGCGTAAAGCGTACTGTCGGCTAGATGGTTTTCGCAGCTTGGGTGCTCTAACCGCTTAGGCAGCTTGTCCTTATCCCAAATAAGCCCGCCGTACTCATCTTTCAAAGCCTCAGTATTGGGAAGTAGCTTGATATTTCCCAAAATGAAATCACTGTTCATGATCTCGATAAATTCGGCCTTACCTTGCTTCTCCGCCGCAATCAAAGGGATGGTAAACTTTTGCTTAAGTTCTTCCACCGCTTGCTTGCTTGCGTTATCGATCACTATAGCAACAGGATCATATTTTTTCATAATATGTTTAATCCTGTCAGCCACTTCCGAGATTATCATGCCAGAACGCTTGTAAGTATCGACCACATAACAGCTAGGATCATACTCTCCATAGCCCATTACCGTAAAAGCCGAAGCGTCATTAAAACCAAGATCCACACCTAAAACGTAAGTAAGCGGATCTTTATGCGGAAGCTCTTCAATGTCGTTTCTTCTGTAATCGTATTTGTAGCATAGCGAATCGTGGTCAATTACCCACTCATTTAAGTACATTCGCCGAAAGGCTGGAGTTTCTTCTATTCTGGGATTGGTCTTTTTTAACATTTCCACCTGCTTTGCCCATTTATCTTTCATATATGGGTTTTCGTAGGTGTTCCACTTGTGCAAAGTCCACCCATCTGGTGGATTGTTGCTTACATCATAGAATAACCCCCTGGTGATCTCCGTAGGCGTACCAGTTAGGGCAATCCATCCATCCCAATCAGCCACAGCGGGCAAAAGCATTTCATAAACCATCTGGGTTAGGTCTTGCCGAAATGAACCAGCTTCGTCAATGACACAAGACCGATAAGAACCCCCTAGAAACTTCTCCATCTGGGCAGCGTCGGCATCAGCACCACCAAGCTTAACCTCGCTCCCATTCGGAAATAAAACCTCAAGCCTAGCCTCATTGAACCTAGCACCAAGGTTTAAATCTGCATTGATCTTCTTGAGAATTGGATTCCACATGATATTTCTTGCTGTACCAAGCGTTAAGCCTATGTACAGTTGGGCGGACCCTGGAAACCTGAGACACTCCTTGAGCTGCTTTTTTGCGATCCCGAAGGATTTTCCCGCTCGTCTCGAACACTGGACCGCTTGCAGCGTGTTATCATCCTTGATAAACGCTGATTGCTTAGGAAATGACGAATCATCGAAGGAAACACCCTTGCTATGCCTTCGCTCAATTTCTTTCCTAAACTCATCTGCTAAAGCTTTCGCGTGTTCCAGATTGAGGAATTTCAAAACTCGCCAAAGCCCTCGGGTTTCTTGCGTTTTGTCTTAGGTTTCACCTCTTCCTCTCTTTCGGGAACCATAGGCACAACCTCAGCCTCTTCCATAGTCTCCCATTCATGACCTTTCGGCATCGTCCAATAAGCTGTATTAGCCAACGAACTAAAAACCGTCTGGCCTGACTTCCTACATTTAATCCTCATGATAGGAATGTCCATCGTTTCACCAGCGGAAGCATTAAGAACAGGAACACGAACAGCACACAAGTTCACCTTGTAAGAGCCTCGATCATCATTGTTCTTAAAAACGTCACCCTCTTTAGGTCCACACTTAGCAGCATAGGCAAGCCGGACTGTTTCGAAATCTTCCATTTATAATTCCTGTTCGTTGATTAACCAATCATCCGCTAATAAACTCTCACAAGATAAATCTACAGGGAATCTTTCTATCTTATCACCAACTCTTTTTACCATTTGCAAATAAGGCTTTGTATTTAGCGAATTTTCATCGGGTGTTTGTAATCTAACATAGCAAGTATCCCTGAATTGCACCCGTTTTACTTCCAGTCCCTTTTTCATTTGTTTTAAAGCCCAACCAAAATCAGTCACTTCGTTTCTCAAATCTTCCATTACAACCTCAACAAAAAATAGGGATCATAGACAAGGTTCCACTTGTCTACAACCTCCGGTAAGCTTCTCCCGTTATGGGTTATTATATTCGGTAAATCATTCCCAATAAACGGCTTCATAAGTGAGCTACCAATTCCAAAGCGCCTATAGGGATGCTTTACATAAATATAATGAACCACAGATATATCACCAGGAGCTAGTTGGTGTACCACATAACCGAAAAGCTGTTCCGAATCTTCTGAATTACAAGCCACCCAGACCGTAGAACATTTAAAGATTTTATCAATTAGCTTAGTCTGATTTTTAAAATAAATCTCTTTTGGAATGCTTGTAGAAACTTCTCTAAAACTTCTAAGCCAAGAGCTATAAACGAGCGGCTTATCTGTTTCTTGCATCTGACGAATGTCTAGGGAGGGGCTCATAATATCTCGGAGCAAAAAAAAAGAGTCCGCTTTCGGTTTTCCTCTCCAGTTTAGATCAACCTCCGGTTCTATTTCCCTCGGTTTTTACACCTCGGTTCTTTTTCCCATCGTCCCCAAACCTTCGAATGGTTTTCCAGCGAACAATTCTAAACTAGCGTAATCGAAAAGGAATGTCAACCTTTCGGCTTACTTATCACCAGCTCTATCAGCGGGGGCCTGTGCTGCATGTGCTCCCGTTTGCATTGGGGTGGTTTGAGCCAGTTTAGCTAGAATCTGGCTTACTGCACTGTCCACAACGCCTTTCATGACATCCTTGTGATAAAGACTATCGAGCTGACCAGATTCGCGTGGGAATGTAGCAGCAGCGCTATCACTTAATACTTTGCCCTCTGCGCTAGCTTCCTGTCCATCTACCTCAGAGCCTCGGCGTAAGTGGTTTCCTTGATAAGACTGGCCTACCTGCATTCCACCAGTGAGAAGCTGCATAGCTGCAATCTGTCCTAGTTGCTGAACTTGTACAGCGTTTTGCATAGCCAAAGAGCCGATTTGCTGGCCTTGCTGTAGCGCGGTTTGTGTTACTTGGTTCATCACTGCTTGAACTTCAGGAGTTAATTCCGCCATTTTTTACCTCTTTTGATTCATGAATCTTGAAATAAAATATTTGCAGTTTATTTGATTAGCCTCAAGTGATTTTGCGAAGACACCCACCGCTGTAGCGTTTTACGGCATTTCGTACAGATAGCCAGGGTGTAAATGCCGCTTTTACGAGCTGACACATGAAAACCAGGGCATGAAGATTCATGTTTCTCTAGGAGTAACGTCCACGACGGTTCCGCTCGTGAGTAATTTATCTGATTTTCCAACGGACTCAGCCTCAATATATTTAATGGCCTCTTTGCCCAATTTTATCAGATCCTCAGTACTCATCTCCTTAACTTTCGAAACATCCGATTTAATCGTGGCCTCTACATTGACCTTAGATTCAAACCTAGCTTCGGTGATATTAAGCTGGGTTAAAAACCTCCAGATCTGGCCGTTAAACTCTTTGTTTCCTAGATTCTGCATGCCTTTGTTTTCGTAAAACATCCGCTGTAGCGCTTTGCCGATCTGCTTCGCTTGTCTAAACTCTGGCTTGTTAATAGCCCAATGGTCTATACATCCCTCGCTGACAAGTATACGACCTGCAAACGATGAAAAAGAATACCCCTGCGACATATGAATCATTAAATGCTTACAGTATTCGGGCTTGTATAGATTCCATCCACCAGGACCCCTCTCGCTAGGGAGCATTTGCATGATGTCCCGCTCTTCTAACGGAATACTCGGGTCAACAGGATGGACAATGAAATCAATGGGCATTTTATCAGGTGGGGGAGTCTTACGCTTAATAGGACCTTTCTTCTTTTTCTTTTTCTTTTTCGTCTCCGACAATTAAAAGCCCCCTCTTAACTTTCTTGTCTATTATGTTCTGTTGCCTCTTGTATTCTGCGCGCTGTTCTAACCAACGCTTAACACCGAATAAATGTTTTATTCTATCCTCAATCGTCAAACCATCATAAACAGCCATACACTGATTAAAATCGGCCTTACTTTCCTTACAAAACCTTCTGAGAAGGTCAGAAACGCGTTTTCTATTGTTGCTTTTTGCCATGGAAATACAAACCTATTTTAATTACTGTTACCGTCACTAGATAGGATGTCATAAACATTAATATGGCCTTCGCCAAAGGAGTTTCAATGAGTTCGCTTAATAAATGCATGATAATCGGTTTCGTTGGTAAAGATTTAGAGTTGAAGTATACCCAAAGTCAAAAAGCCTTTGCAAACTTCACAGTCGCGACAACTGAGGCATGGAAAGACAAGAACGGACAGAAGCAGGAACAAACCGAATGGCATAACGTCAACGTTTGGGGAGCTCAAGCCGAAAACTGCTCCAGATACCTCAAGAAAGGCTCAAAGGTTTATGTGGAAGGTAAGATAAAGACTGACACATTCGAGAAGAACGGCGAAAAACGCTATTCAACAAAGATACAGGCACAAGTTGTAACGTTCCTATCTCCACCGACTCAGAAGGGGACTCAACCGAATAACTATCAAGGTCAATCCCATCAAATGGGAACTCCTCAAAACCAATCTCAGTCGCAGCCTCAGCAGCAACCGGCCTATGATCCCATGGATGACATACCGTTTGGTTAGACTCCATTAATCAACTCCTAATGAGCTTTTAATCGGGTGCCTAACCGCATCCAATAACAGTCTGTTGGTCTCTTTCTCTTTCTTGAGCTCCTCGCATAGCCTTATAACAAGCTTTGCGGCCTCATGCCTAGGCCATCCCGACCAACTGGCTTTCTCTATCAACTTCGTCAGCTCTTCGTTACTCATATACAGCCACCAATGTAATAACCTTTAGACATATAGCTATCCCACTCGCTCGGCTTTTCTTCCATCCGTTCTGTGCTGTTGTGTTCCTGTAGAGCTTGGGCTATTTCGGGGTACGCTTCGGAGTCCACGCCCTCGCCTGGGCCGGTTCTAGTCTCTACCACCCACGACTCACCTTTAGCAGGTAAAGTCTGATAGGTATAATTGAACTCTTCTTCTGGGATGTTACGGACTATCATCGCTTCCACCTGCTCTTGTTAACATGCTTCGGCCTGAAACTTTGCAAACATTCAGTCTCAAACCAGACCCTGCGGGGGTTGTCTCTTTTCCTGCATGTTATCTTGAACTCACCTGGAGCGGCTTCGATAATTTCGATATGAGGCTTTAAGCTTAGATCGTGGTACACACAGGCCAATATAGCCTTCTGCCTGTGTGGCTGCACTGTCACATGAACGGGGTCGTTCACCTTGTAGAAATCAATCTTGGTTGTACCTGGATCAAGGGCCATCAATCACCCTCTTCCCTTGGGTCGGGGTCTAGGCCTAGGCTTTGGCTTGGGCTTGGGCTTTCCGTATGGCATTCTTCAAACTCCTCGAAATCCACAAAAATCATGCACTTCTCACATACATAACGCTCATTAAATCTGGTCAAGTAGTCGATAGCAAGGCAATAATAACAGTTCTTCATGATAAGTCCCTTTGTTAGGGTTTCTTACCAGATTCTATCATAGCCACCACTAACCCAAAGAAAGCCTAACTTGATAACCCAGCTTTTGTTTTTTCGGAGCTAAACGACTCAGGAGCGAATTAGAATTATAAACTTGCTCCCTCATTCTACAATCGCCGCAATCACCAAACCAGCGGGGGACTCTCCAAAAAGGGTGTTTATCCACGCTAATTGTATAACTCGCATAACAAACCTTTAAAGCTTGTTCCATGCTTGTGACTTCATACCCATTCGAAACATCAACACCAACAGCGCCACAATCAGGGCAACGCTTAGGAACCCAAGACTTTCGACCATAATACCGTTTCAAACTAAACCTTTCAGCTCGTTGTACCGCCTTCGCGCTGTAATGTACAACATCCTCGCAATGAACACACCCGCCCTCTCTGCGTTCCCAGCCATCACAACCGGCACACCGCTAGCAATCCACCCCATTAGGCTTCCTATCGCAGCATTAGGATCCACTTTGCTCCTATAGTTGCCCTCTTCGATGTCTTGCCACTCAGCCTCGACCACAATAGCCCTAGTCGGGATCCCCCGGAGTCTAACAAGCTCCCTCTCGAACCTGTCACGATCCCTGCCTATGCAACCCATCAAGTCCGGCAGACTCTTGCGTTCTATCGCCACCTGCCTCTCCAGTCCCTTCACTGAGTAATCCCCAGAGTATAATGAACACCGCCGTGAGCTTAATTCTCGACCATCATTGGAAAGTTTCAGCACCGCCGGTTTCTGCTCTCTTGTATCGATCAAAATCGTTAACGCCTCGGGTTTCAACATCCACCGCCCTCCTGCGTGTTCAAAAAACCCCTGTGCATAGCCTGTGTATAAGTCGTTGATATCACTGCTACGCGGTTTAATTCTGCAACAGATCCGGGCATTTTCCCATTTAATACTTGCAAATGGTTGACAGATAATCATCGATGTAATATTACAATGAGCAAGTCGAGAGATACACGGCTAGCACACACAAAGAGAAAGGAAACATTATGGAACTGGTCAACCTACCAACCCACAGCACCAAAGAAACTATCGACCAGCGAGCAACCAGGCTTGTTAACCAAGAAGTTTACCACCGTCTCCATTACATGGTTCAGGAGCTTGCAAAAGAGGATAAATGGGCAGACGAACTATTAGAAGTCATTTGTAAAACCGAAATTCGCTATGAAATCTACAACCAAGACGGCCAGCCAGTAACAAGCTGTTACAACGAAGAGCAGGCAGAAAAAACAGTTCAAGAACTAGGCGAAGGCTTTCACTACGAAGAAGAAGAGGACCATATCGAAGCCCTAGAACATTGGGCCGTATCATCCTGGCTTGCTGATGAGTTAGCCGAAAGAGGCGAAATGGTCACAGAATTTATGGATTTTTATATCTGGGGGCGCACCTGCTCAGGCCAAGCCATTATGTTGGATGGCGTCATTCAAGACATCGCAAAGAAGGAGTGTTTCTAATGAGTGAACTAACGAGAGAGCAAAAAATCAAGCTAATCTATCGCGAGACTCCCAAGGACTATCGCGGCAAGGACGGGGAACACCATACTGTAATGCCACCCTTCAACATCTACAACAAGACTTGCCTTGTAACACTGGAAACCCTGCCGGATGATCGACTAGACGAAATCCTTGCAGCAAAGGGACTTCCGCATGACAGAACAAACCGAAAACTAGACAGAATCTAAGCACTAAGCAGGGTTATGGTTAGTTGTCGCAGCTCGAACAAAGATCTTTTCTATACCAAGTGCGGCGGAACTCATCCCCACACACCCTACAATCCACATTCCACCACCTGCCTTTGCGTGGAACCGTTACGCCTGTACATTCCAAGCCACCGTCATCCGTCCCCAGTCTTAGCGCATGGTCCTCAAGCTCGACAATGCTCCACGGCCTAAACGACATTTTATAATGCTGGGTTCTAACTCTATTCCCCATCAGATGAGCATAATCAAAGCACATGTCGCCGCGGTAAAAAAACAAAGCACCAAGCCCTATTTGTTCCAGGTTCTGCTGAAACATTTTTGCCTTGTACTGAATTTTAGACTTTTCTTTTTGCACCTCGCGCAAACGCTCAACATCTCTAGGAGGGGCAACCACCCACAAGGTGGAAAATCCCGCCTTGTGATGCCCGTGCATCCGATGCGCTATATCATCCCAGCAAATATTAGAAAGCTGGATTTCTATCGCCATCTTGCGTTTTTTCCCAAAGAGAGCAACATCCAGAATATTGTCACCCTCCCTTTGCTCCATAGTTACATCCTGGAAACGCCCCGATGCCTTTGCATCGTTAAAAATCCGTCGCTTAAGCTCCATATGCTCGTAGCTCTCGCCGCCCCTGCCGTACTTTGCAACACCAATGCAATTTTTGTCATCCCCGGGTACATAATGGTGCGCGAAATGCGCGATAACCTTCTTCCCGTTCTTAAAAATCATCTTTTTTTCGCAAAAACGACATCGTAACCCACTGATATCACTAGGGGTGGAATCTGCAAAAACTAGGTCTTTTTTACTCATCGCCGTTAACACGAAACCTCCAATTTTGTATAAGTCTTAAGCAAATCTGTACACCGATTGGGCAATTTGTTCCCACTGTTCCCCCAAGTTCCACATCGAGGTGGAACAAGCAAACCCTTACAGCTCTAGGGGTTGCTCGGCTGTTCCCCCAAGTTCCCCCAAATTCGGGTTTTCCGTTCTTACTACATTTATAAAAAGACCCTTTTTTTATCTATTCCCCTTATACTTAACTTAATTTTAGGGGAACAAAGGGGAACAGACATATAGCCCAGTAGAATCGGGAAAAACCCCGTTCCCATCTATGGGAACACCTTGGGAACAGGGGGAACGGATCTAAGATCGCTGGTCATGGTCTTTCTCTTAATGCCCAGCAAACACCATTCAGACTTTCCATTAACTCTCGCTTTTTTCCTTAGTTCTGTGGGTGTCGCGATGCCGAGCTTTTCGCAGATCCAGCGCCTAAGCCCGTGGTGAGTCTTGTTTTTGGTCGCGTTGGGATACTCCCCGCAAATGGCCTCCCAGTCCTTCGTGAAACTCGTTGAGGAAACCGTAGGGGTACCGCCTACGTCCGGAACGTCCCAATCCTTTACGAACTCATACCTAGTGTTAAATATCTCCTCATAATCCATCTCATCCTCGCAGGAAATGTATTGCCGTATGTTACTGCGGTCGTATTCGATCTCCTTGCCGTTAAGCTCCTCGAAAGCATCTAGGCAATACCCGGCGAAATAGGGAAGCTCCGGGTCTATTAATTTGTCGACATCATCAAGGCTGGGCAGTTTCTCTTTCCCTTCCCATTCCTCGGAGGATGATATTTCGCAGGGGATGAGTCTGTGATTGACCACAGCTTCATCATTGGGAAGAACCAGCTTTTTTGTGTTGAGGTTGAAAAAGAAAACCCCCCTTAACTTTACTTTTCTGAAATCCTTCTTAACTGTCCTTAGAGCAAATTCATCGTTGCCGGTAAGCTCTTTATATACGGGCTCAAATAGTATTTTGGGGTCCACGTCATCCCCAAACCATGCTGCTGTGTTTTCCACGAACCCCCAAGAGAACCTGTCTTTGTAGTGCTTCGGAACGATGCCGCTTGCTTCATCGCCGACAAGCCTTTTAAAGGTCCTGTTAACCGTTGATTTTCCCAGATGGGGGCCACCGTAAACAAGGGCACTAGTTTTCCTATGTGGTTTCCCTGCTAAGACAGACCCGGCAAGCTGGCAATATGCTTTGCGGTTCTTCATCCGGCTTAGGTAACTGTTGATTTCAGGAAAATCTTTCTCGGTCGCGCCTCTTACGGGGTCAAACGGACGCCTTGTGAAGAACACGCCCTCGGATGATTTAAAGCCTAGGGGTTCTGGCCATTCCTTAATTCTTCTTCTTTGGCTTCTTAGGATTCTTTTTGTCAGCTTGTCGGTCTGGGTCGTTGATAAGCAATATTTTTCGGTGAGGGTTTCGGGGTATTCTCCAAAGATCTCTAGGCGTCTGTCAATCTCACCGGCAAGACTTTGAATCGAAATTTCTTGAACTAAACCACCGTCTTTGAACAAAACAATCTTATATTCTTCGGCAGATTCCTTTTCTTTGTAGATCCCAAGCCTTAATAGTTCGTGGTCTTCTTTGCAAAAAAGTCCTAGCCCATAGGATGTTTGTTCGTTCGATTCCCTGGTTAGATAGTTTATTAAATTCCTTTCAATGGTGCCGTGCTCAAGGTTTACAGCATCATTCCGCTTACTTGATTTTTTGCGCTTGCCTTTTTTCTTTGCAGAACTATCTTTGCCCCCAGTCGTCATGTATAACTCCTCGTAGAACAGGTTTTTGGCGCGCCGTCCCTCTTTGCCCGGAGGGGTGGCTCTTTTTATAATGGCTTACTGTACGCATTCGTTACAGCTTTCTTCACGTCCTTAAAACACTTGTCGGACGAATCTAAAGGAATGGCACTATTCCAAATAATCTGCAACGCCTCATCGAATGAAAAACCCACCCGCATGAGATCCCTAGCCGCTGCGTAACAAGCCACTGTTCTGGAATCAAATTTTGAATGTCCAAAATCTAAAAGTAACTTCGTCTTCCCTGGAATGGTCTTTGTTGGTGCGTACTGGGATGATACCTTCTTGTTCCTACGTTCAATCGCCTCTGCCTTTTTCTTTACCGACTCATCGTGGACAGCATGGATGATTTTTCCGCTGTAGGATGTCGACACGATTTCAACGCAGGGCCAAAACATCCTAGCCGCATCCTTACAGGCGTTATCTGCGCCATATTCCTCTATCAGACTTGCGGCAGTTGCCTCGTAATCATCCGCCGATTCGCAGCGGACACCGAAGCGCAAAAAGACTCTAAACCGATCGCACGGCGGTTTATCTCCTTTCCATCTCTGGTGATTGCGTGTCGTCCCGATGACGTGCATATAAGGACCAAAGACCTCAAGCCCTCGCTCTAAAGTCATGCCCTCATCGAAATCAAGGCCGAGCCAATCGGCAAATCTAAATTTTGCCTTACCCCTTTGCCCGTTGCCTCCCCACATGCAAGGCGAGTTCGGATATTTTACTACATACTGTGCCAGCTCTCCAGCTGTCGGCAAATTCTTAGCTCTCCATCCACTGGCATAAGCCCACGCTTTCCCTATGTCCCTTGTGTTTTCGTGATACATCAACATTTCTACCTCCAAAATAACTCTTGTAATACTATACTAAGTATATTATCAATAAGTCATTCGCAAGGAGGAAATATGACGAAAAAGAAAACGAAATCGAAATCATGGACGGGCTCGGATGAGTACACGACCATCAAGGTAGGCAAGGCAGAATGGAAGCGGTTCAAGGTTATCTGCGCTGCGAACGAGTTTCAAACTATGCAGGTTGTTAACTGGCTGCTCAATAAATGGTCAGAGAAGAACAAGAAAGCATTGGAGGAATTATGAGAACGTCGGAGCAAATAAACGAGCTATTCACAGCCCTAGCTCAGGCTCAGGGGGAATTTTCAGATATTAAGATGTCTGGGAAAAATCCCCATTTTGGCTGCAAGTACGCAACGCTCGCGGATCTTAGGGATGGAACCTCGGAAGCTCTCAGCAAATATGGACTGACAGTAACCCAGTTTCCAAGCACTGATAACGGGACGGTTTTGGTTAGAACCTTGCTAGCGCATAAGAGCGGGCAATTCATCGAGGATGAGCTTAGGCTTAAGCCTGACCGTGGAAACATCCAAGGGGTAGGTGCTACCATCACATACGGGAGAAGATACGCGAAAGCAGCTATTTTGGATGTCGTAGGGGAAGAGGATGACGACGGGGAATCCGCGGTTGACCACGACAAGCCCAATCCACCATCTGGAAAACCTGTCTATCTAAACGTGCCTTTTGATCGCAAGGAAGAAGCAAAAAAAGACGGTGCAAGATGGGATAAAGCAGCTGGTAAATGGTACGTGGATGAAACAAAGACTGAGATCATTGAAAAGTGGAATCCTAAGTCTAAGCCACAGATCCCCTTGGAACAACAAACTTACGACCATCACAATGTGATTCACAAGAATAAAGCTCTCTCTAAGTGTAGATCCATGGGCCTACACGACAGCGTTATAACAATGATTGGCAATGAGCTTTCGAAAGCAAAGCTATTTGTTGGTGAAGTCGATGGATTCATCAAGGGATATTTAGACAAATTCGATGAGGAAATAAATGGATAAGAAAGATTGGAGATGGCTCCCCCACCCTGCGCATTTTATCTGCGCTGATCGTTGTCAATTTGTATTAGCAACAGAGGTTGGCGGATATCTAGTAAGTACAGTAGGCGAATTTGTTAGTAATCCTATCAAAGTAGGACAATTTGAAGAAATAGGCTTTAACCGACGTTATGAAACAATGGTTTACAAGTCGTTAAAATCAGAAAATTTATGCTGTGAATATGAAGCTGATATAAGTTCAGGTGATTTAGATATGAATGGATATAATAGCGCCAAAGCAGCCTATCAGGGGCACATCGCTCTATGCAACAAATGGAGTAAACATGACCAACAAACCGACGACAACTAAACCTTTTGCGCTTGCAGCGATCGATTTTTCAGAAATCTGCAATCGTATTGATAATGCAGAGAAATTCGATGACCTAATCAAAATGGAATTCGATAAAGCCATGGAAAGCGTTATAGACGCCGTTGATAGGAGGAAATACCTTGTTAGTGAAGTTGATCAGAAAATTGCAGCAGCGAAAGAGTTTAGAGACAAGGCAGTCAAGGCTATCAAGACTTTTGAACGCATCCGTGATCGTGTCATCGAAAACACAAAGCAAGTGGTGGAGTCTCATCCTGATATACCATTCAAAGATTCCTTGGGCAAAAAACTTTCGGTCATCAAAAACCCCACGCCTTCGCTAAAAATTACAGGTGAGTGGGATCAAAAAAGGTTCGCAAAGATCATCCGAAAAATCGAACTTGATAAAACAGCTCTGAAAGAGGCGCTGCTAGCAGGTGAAGAGGTGGACTATGCAGAACTTGAGTACGGAAAACAACTCAGGGGGAT
>Ga0208542_1000543_pt1 | contig 17145 bp, 20 predicted proteins | sample DEB08_DNA_3_FD_185495 | JGI IMG/M metagenome (GOLD analysis project Ga0208542, IMG submission 185495) | Aqueous microbial communities from the Delaware River and Bay under freshwater to marine salinity gradient to study organic matter... | ecosystem: Environmental > Aquatic > Marine > Coastal ... | reverse complement strand
GTTCATGAGTTCAACGCCGCACGCCTGCGCGACTAGGTGGTTCATGCTGACTTCCTCGCCGCAACACGCGCCGCGCGCTCAGCCACAGAAGCAGACGGGCCGCGCCACAGACGCACGCCCGCGACCGCCAGGCCGACCTCAAGCGCGATCTTGCCGAGCTGCATCCACCACGGCTCGCCCGTGTTGGTCAGGATGGCCTGACGCAGCGCCTCGGCCTGCTCCGTCGTGATGGCCTGGTTGGCCTCCAGTTGGTTGACCACGTCGGTGACGGCCTGCACTTGGCCGGCGTCGAGGATGCCGCAGCCCGCGAGCAGCAGGCAGGGCACGAGGATGTAGAGCGTTCTCATAGCTTGCTATCTTCTAGCGACTCGATGCAGACGACGCAGCCCTTGGGGATGCTGGTCACGCTGCCGGCCTCGGTCTCGTCGGCGAACAACGACGACACCATCGTCAGGAAATCATCGTTGTCGAGGATGACCCAGCCCACCGTGTGCACGGTGACCAGGTGCACCTCCTTGACTTCCTCAAGGGGGATCCAGCTCTGCTCAAACCCGGTGATGTCCTTCCAGGTCACATGCACAAGCGGGAAGTGGTGCTCGTTCATCGGTCGCGCTCCAGGTGTTTCAGCCACTGCGTGAGACGGTGATGGACGATGGCGGACCAGCCGCCGATGTCTTCCAACTCCTGCCGCAGTTCGTCGATCACCTCGGGCAGCGGTCGCGCCTCGAGCGACTTGTCCTCGTATTCCTCGGCACCTGCTTTGAGACGCCGACGCACGCGCGAAAAGTACTCGGAGTAGAACGGGCGCTTCTTCATCACGTGCGTTTCTCGCTTGGGCCGCTCAGGCTGAACTGCTGGTTGTGGTAGGCCCGGTCGAAGTAGGTTCTGACTCGTGGCACGATCTCGCGCACGGCTCCGTGCTCGTCCTGCCAGATGTCCAGCAGCCAGCCACCGATGACGTATTCCAGCCCTTTCTTGCGTCCGAAGGTGTCGAGGTCCTTTCCGCATGGAACGTTGAACCAGTGCACGCCGCGGGTAAACCCGTAGCCGCACTTGTGCCAGTGACCGAACAGCCAGATGGCAGGCTTCTCGCCAGACTGCGCGGCCTCGATGCGCTTCTGCGGCGCGTAGCTGTGCGCGTAGCTCGAGCCGCCGCCCGGGTGGTCGACCAACATCCGACACTTCTTGCCGTGCTGGTTGGTCAGCGTGACGAACGCCTCCTTGTAGCCAAGGTAGACGAGGTCCGTCCGGCCAAAGGTGCGCGCGCGGTCCTGTAGCAGCCGGCCGATGTCGACGCCCGTGTCCTGGCTATACCAGCCCTCGTGGTCGTCGCCGGCAACGTAGAACGTCGTGATGCCGTCGCGCTGCGGGTAGCACTCAAGGAACAGCTGGATCTGCGCCTCCATGCCGTGCGCGCGGTCGTCGAGCTCGTGCTTGTTGAACCGCCGCTCGCCCTCGATCCAGTTGCCGCAGTGGTAGACGCGCTCGATGCCCTCGTCGCTGAACCAGTCGTAGAGGTCGTCGATGACGTCCTGCCGGAAATGCTTTGAGCCGATGTGCGTGTCCGCGACGATGCCGCAGCGGTAGGGCTTCCGCGTGCTGCCCTTCCAGCGCCACTGATCCTCGGACGGCGGCGCGAGGTGCCGGTCGATGCGCAGGTGCCCGTCACGGTCGACGATGTTGGCACCGCTGCTGCGCAGCTCCTTGAGGATCGCGCGCACGCTGGTCAAGCTCAGCCGGAACCGCTCGGCTAGCTGCTGCTCGGTCAGCTCCGAGCGCAGAAGCTCGCGGCGCACCAGATGCTTGGTGTCGGCCTTCCGCTGCTCGATCTTGGCCTCGGCATACTTCTCGACCTTCTTGCGTATGCGTCGGTTTGTCATGTCACCTCGTGGTGTAGCGGCAGCAGTTGCGGACGTGGTTCATCCAGGTGTCGTAGCGCAGCCCATACTTGAACTCGGTCACGAGCACCTCGTCGTAGAACTGATGCATCGTGATCTCAGGCACCACGGCCTTGAGGTAGAGCGCCGTGGCCTCGACTACCTCGGGCCACTGCGTGCAGGTCGCGCAGCGCCGGTTGTTTCGCGGCTTCGCATGCGCCTTCCAAGCGCCCACGATGCCAGCTATGTCCTTGCGCTTTGCCATGGCGTCACGTCCTGGCCAACATCAGCGCAGTCATGGCTGGGATCAACCCCCCCATCAGGCCCCAGATGCCGCAGCGCACCTTCAGCGTGGCGATCTCCTTCTCGACATCTATCAGGCGTTCGTAGACACCGGACATGCCCTGCTTGTAGTTGTTCCGCTCGTGCCGGATTTCCTGCGTCAGGCGCTCGAGTTCACGTAACACGAGCTGCTTGTACTCGTGCCATCCGTTGGTGCTGTCGGTGCTCATGGGAGGGGATCATCAGGGAACCAGCCGAGAGCCTCGGCTTGCTCATGGGTTAGCACGGTCGCGTCAGACGGTAGCAGGTTGCCGAACGTCACGCTGTCGCTTGATGCGATGTAGTAGGTCAGTTGGCTACGCTCCTCCTCGCTCAGTTGGGGGAACAGCGACACCAGCGCGGTCACGTCTCGCTCCGGGTGCACTGGGATCTCTTGGTCGTGATCCCCGACCAGCGCCCACTGGCCTGCGTTGCTCGCGTTCTCGATCAACTCCAGCGCGTAGATGCTGGTCTGCCCCGGCGATTGCAGGTGACGCGGCAGGGTCAGGTTGAACAACTCGCGGCTGATCGCTTGGCCGCGTTGTTCGCTAGTTAGGCCGAGCCGAGGCACGACCGGCAGGTAGATCGTGTGGCTCATTAGTAGATCGAGTAGTAGGTGTTGATGTTGGACGTGATGCCGGTGCGGTTGGAGGACTGGTCCGACTCATACAAGATCGACTCTGTAACCTTGAACGGCCCACGGTCTCCACTCGAAAAACCTATACCTAAATCTGAGGTTGACCAATCGCTGTTGTTGTCCGACCCTGACAATACTGACGACCCATCTATGAAACTCTCTGCCGTAACGGTGTCAGCGATGTCACAGCGCAAGTATTGCTGATTGAGGTTGATGCCGGACGCTGCGGTTATGCTTGGCTGGCCGCCGGTTCGCTGGACAAACAAGTTGGGCTTCAGATTCGTATCTGGCGGCTGGATTTGGGAACGCAACCCATACGCCCAAGGCATCGCATAGTCTGTGCCTGCTTCCAAACTAAAGACCGACCACTGCGATCGCGATCGGCTACCTACCGTTGCCGCTCCCGACGCCGTCATGTGCTGCGTCGTCGGGAAATACAAGCAGGGTTTGCCGTTCTGGGTAATAACAGCCGACCCATTGTATATCTGAGGCTGATTGGTCGTCGTGGCCTGCGTTGCGTTGTTGCCGTTGCCGCTCTGGTCATACCATGTCGCTACGTAGCCGTTGGCGCTCCCGCAGTGAGAAGCAATTGCGGCAGTGTCCAGGTCGCCGTTGCTGTCGAACCCGATGTCGGTCTCGGTGTTGCCGCTTGCCTCGCGCACGCGCAAGGCGCTGCCCGTGTATGCCGTTCGCAGTTTGCGCACAGAATAAGCAGCCGATGCGTTCGGGTAATCATCAAGCAGCAGATCAATGGCGAACCGGTGCTCCATCTTGAGCGAAACCGGTAGCGTGCCTCGCGTGTTGGCCGTGCCGTCTGTGTCCGACAACCCCGCGAGCAGCGACGCCTTGGCGGTCGCGAACGCCGTATCGTCCGCTGGCTGCGTCGTGTAGGCCGTCCAGTCGCCAGACGTGTCAGGGTCCGCGTCAAACTTGTCGGAGTAGTAGAGTTTGCGTTCGATCACAGCACCCGCGGGCGTGCTAGTCGTGACCTCGTTCTCCGCGTAGCCGTCGCCGTCCGGTCGCGCCGTGTAGTAGATCTCCGTCGTCGTGCTCGCGCCGCTGCGCGCGGTCTCGGCCTCGGTGTCGTAGCGGCCGTGATACTTGACGCCGCCACCGCCGCCTGCCTCGACTGCCGTCTCCAGGTCTTGCAGCGCGCCCTTGATCGTCTCGTTGTCGGCGATCGTCGTGCCCGTGAAGGTGCCGAGGTCGCTGTCGCCCCGCGGCACTCCGGTCAGCGTGACCAGGTCGTTCGGGATGTCGTTCGTCCTGCCCGCGCCCATGACGATGACCGAACCCACCGTTGCGTGCCGGCGCGTCACCAGCGCCACTTTCTGCACGAGCTCCGTCGTGCCCGTGGGCCGCGTGTCGGTCAGACCGCCTGCCACGGTAGGGCTCACATACAGTGCGGTGCCGTCATCCCATGCAGGCGTGTCGGTGTCGAGACCAACCACCAGGCCACCAGCAACCACGAAGCCCTCGTCCCCGCTGGCGATGTCGTCTTGAATCAGCCCGATGGCTGGCATGGTCGTCGCGCTGTTTGCCTGCGCAGGGCTGACCTCGGGCTTGCCGCTGGCCGCGGTGCCGCTGACGTAGACAGGCGTGCCAGCATCCAACTGCGCCAGCGTCGCGTTCTTGACCTCAATGACGACTTCGGGATCGGAGTAGAACCGCATCCCGTTGTCGGCGTCTCGAGTAACCTTGACCTCGACGCCCTCGGTCTCGGTGCCGACGACGTTGAGGAAGTCCTTGAGCAGGGCGACCTTGTCGCGTGTCGTGAAGTCCGCCATCTAGATGTCGTTCTTGATCTCGCGGCTGCTGCCGTATTGCCCGATCTGCTGAATGCCGATCGTGTAGGTCTCGGTCGGCCCCGGCGTGTAGCCCGCGCTCGAGGCGCGCGTGTCGCCGAAGTCGAAGTAGCGGTCGCGCAGCGTCGCCGAGCCCGTGCGCCGGCTGTCCAGCGTGTAGGTGTCGAACACCGTATCGGGCGCGTCGCCGCGGTAGATCGTGAACTTGTAGGCCTCGAACGGCTCGTCGAGCGTGTGCGGCGGCTGCGTGCCCAGCGGCAGAACCGTGCGCTCCCAGTGCGTCGGGATGCCGGAGCCGTCCTCGACCTCGAACCGCGTGCCCGTCGTCGCGCTGTAGGTGCGCGTGATCTTGCGCACGGGCAACGGCAGGACGTTGCCGAAGACTGGCGAGCTGAACGGCGTCGCCGTGGTCGTCTCGAGCGCGCCGCCCGCTGGCACAACCTTGTAGTCCAGCGAGCTCGGCGTCGGCCCCACGAACTCCCGGAAGAACAGCCCGCCGATGCTCTGGTTGAGCATGACGATGTAGTAGCTGGTGTCGCGCGCCGCACCGCTAGTGCCGCGCAGGCCTCGCAGCCAACCGCCCAGCGTGTAGCTGCCGTCCACGTTGGCGCTGATCGTCGTCCAGGCTGCGATCTCCACGTCGGACGGGTCGCTGGTGTTGACCAGCGCGCACCAGTTCTGGCCGGCCTCGGCCTGCGCCTGCGTGCACGCGGCCAGCGCCTCGGTGCCCTCGTTCAGCCAGATCACGTCGACCGTCTGGCTGCGCAGGGTCACGGTCGTGGTGCCGTATTCCTCGCTTGGATCCTGCTGCGACAGCGTGCCGCCCAGCAGTCCCACCGCGGCCGAGCTGCCGACGACGCCCTGCGGCGCGTAGGTGCCGCTGTCCTTGCTCTCCCAGACGGTAGCAGACTGCAAGGTGCCGCTCAGGTCGGCGACCGCGAGCATGACGCCAGGCGTCGTGATGTGCGCGTTGTCGATGGCCGGCCCGTCGATGGCCACGGTCAGCAGGGTGGCGGTGACCGAGGTCTGCTGCGGCACCACGGTGCTCGAGCTCTGCACCGGGCTGCCAGCCACGGCCAGCGCAGTCAGCTCGGCCACGGCCGTGATGTTGACGAGGAAGTTGGCACCGATGTCGCGCTGGATGATGCGCGCCGTGTGGTCGATGCCCTCGTCGTCGGTCCAGGTGATCAGGTCGTTTTCGAGCAGGTGCAGGTAGGCCGCCGGCAGCGTCATGCGGTAGGTGCGCCGGTTGACCCAGGCTCGCCGCATCAGCGTCGTGGTCAGGTTGCGCGCCTCGCGGCGGGTCAGGACCATGCTGGACAGGTCCATCGTCTGCTCGTTGGTGTGGTCGATGCCCTCCGGGTTGCGCAGGCCGAAGTGCTCGTAGCCAATGCTGAATGCCGCGTCCGGGTCTTGGAAGCGCACGCCGATGCTCGTCGGCATGTCGGCCTCGGGCTTGTCCTCCATCTGCACCTTGTCGACGCCCGCGCCTTGGCCGTCGATGCTGGTGCCGAAGTCGGACAGCGCCGTGCCGTTCTCCAGCTGGACGCTGTCTGCCTGGTCAGCATCGAACAGGTGCACGACGCCGTTGCGGTCCTGGCCGAGCACCTGCCCAGCCACAAGCAGCGGCTGCACCTGCGACATGGTGGCCGTGACGCCGCGCACGAACGCGCCGCGGAACGGGCGCTGGCTGACCTCGCTGGCGTCGATCTGCGTGTTGAGCAGCTCGCCGCGCTGCAGCACGGCCTCGAGCGCCTGCGGCCAAGTCATGGCCTCGTCGATGCCGATGATCGCCTCAAGGTTGGTCGGCAGCTGATCGCCGAAGCCGCTGACGTAGCACTCCTCAAGGCCCTGCGTAGCCATGCCGCGATAGCTCGAGGTCTCGCCGCTGCCGTAGTCCGTCAGCAGGATGGCAGGCTGGCCCTGCGTCTGCCGGCCGTCGTTGAACTCGGCCTCGGGGTCGAAGTCCTGCGGGAACACGCCAGTGGTGAACTGCTGCTGCTCCACAAAGTCGACGACGATCTGCTTGCCGCTGACCGGGCTGATAGACGGGCTGCCGGTAATGCCTGACAGCGGCGCACCCGGGTCGATGTTCATCCGGTCACCCGTGAAGCTGACCACCTCGCCGGTAACCGTCGTGCCCGAGCCGCCTGCTGCGGCTAGGTCCAGGTTGCGCACGATGACCTGGTCGCCGACGTTGAACACCTGCCGCGGGTCGATGTGCGTGCCGTTCTCGATGCGCTGATACTGCTGGCCCAGAATGTTGGCCGTGAACGTGGTCTGCGTGCCGCCAATCGCGTCGTCGACGCGGCGTAAGCTGGCAGGGCTGAACGCTGTCCCGCCCGTGTAGGACAGGCTGGTGACGCTCTGACCGTCGATCGGCTGCACCGTGATCGTGCTGCCTGCCGTCGGCGTCGCGCCGCTGACCGAAACGACCTCGTAGTAGGTGTTGTTGAACGTCGTCGGCCCTGCGCTGCGCACAAAGTCGCGCGGTATGACGATGTCGCCAACCGCAAACGTGTCGCGGAAGTCCGGGTCAAACTCGTCGACGAGGCTGATCGCCACGTTGCTGCCGTCAACCGCGGCCGACAGGTTCTCGCTAGTGACGCCCAGCAGGTTGCGCTCGTTGAACAGGATCAGCTGGCCGTTGCCGATCAGTTGCAGCAGCTCCTCGGTTTCGCGGTCGTTGAGGTGCAGCAGCGCGTTGACGTAGACACGACGCAGCGTCGCGGTGGTGCCGCCCTTGGTTCCGCCAGCCGAGCTCTCGCGCGCCTTGCTGCTCTGATACATGACGTGCACTGGCACACGCATGCGGGCACCGATGGCAAACGTCCGCGGCGCACCCGGGCCCTGCTCGCTCGATGGCAGGCTTCCCAGGTTAGGGAACCGGGCCTGCTCAGCATCGCCGGCCAACATCGGGTAGATGATGGTCGTGTCGATGTAGGCCGCCGCTAGGCCAACCGCCCAGCCTACGTAGGGCACGGCCAGCAGAGATCCCTGTGCAGCCCCTGCGATTGCGGTCGACGCTGCTACGCTCGCCATGCGATCCCCCTAAAGTTCCAGCCCTGCACGGCCTGCCTACGCCACACGCCACGCATCACGCGGTTGCGCGGCGACCACGCATGCACGCAGAGCGTGCCGCGGTCTACGTCCTCGAGCGGCACCACGACATGGCGCGCGCCGCCCAGGAACGGCACCTGCCAGATGTGCGCCGTCGCCGTGTCCTCGGCCTTGTCGCAGAACTCAGACAGGCCCTTGAGCAGCTCGTCCTCGGTCGGTTGCGGGCTGTAGAGCGGAGTCTCGCCCAGCTCCAGGCCAGCGGCCACCGCCGCGGCGTAGGGCACGCCGACGCAGTCCAGACCTGACGCAGGGATGCGCCCGGCATGCCTGACCGTCGCGCCGACCAGGCGGCGAGCTGCGTCTGCGTAGTCCTGCCAGGGGATCATTCGATGACCGGCTCCCGGATGTTGCTAGCAGTCGGCTCGAGGTCGCTGCCGCCGAAGTTGGCCTGGTTGCTGAACTTGTCCTTGCAGGTGTCGAACAGGCCGTTGCAGCCAGGCTTGACGTCGGCCTCGTCGCCCGCGGCGATGACTTGCAGCGTCGGGATCAGCAGCCGGCATTCCCGCGTGCTGTAGGTGAACCCCACGATCGGGCTGACCTGCCCCACGTTGTCGCCACTGGTCCAGATGATCGACCCGTCGCGGTAGTAGTCGTCGACCTGCGCGGCAACCGGCGGCGCGAAGCTGCCCGTCGTAAAGCGCACCGTCATGTAGTCATCGGGCACGCTGTCGACCACGGCCGTCGTGATCGTCTCGGCGCTGATGTCCGCCTGGCAGAACGGGCCGGCGAGCTCGTATTGGCAGGTCTGCGAGAAGTAGCCGCCGAAGCGCCCGCCCGTCGGCCGGCGCAGCTTCTGCGTCACGCTCTCCATCGTGCCCACGAAGTTGGACCCGTCGAACACGATGCGCGTGATGATCCGTTTGTGACGGCTGTAGACGATGGCCGGCCGACACCAGTCGATCACGGTCAGGTAGACCGTCGCCCCGCGATACTTCTGCTGCTTCAGCTGCGGCAGCGTGATGGTCGTCCCGTCGATGACGCCGCGCACGTCCTGGTCACCAGCGCGCAGGCCGCCCTCGCGGCGATCCGCGCTCAGGCTGCCCAGCACGATCGGCAGATAGGTGCGGTTCTCGACGGTGACCTTGCGATCGTGGTCCGTGAACAGAAGCTCGCTGCCGTCGAGCGCGACGACGCGCAGGCAGTGTGCCAGGTGCTTGCCGCGGTTGTAGCGCAGCAGATCCTCGGCCATGCGTCCGGGTCGCGTCGTCATATCGTGCCCTCGCTCCCGTCGATGTTGCCGGCCACGACCTTGGTGAGCGTGGTCCCGCTGGCCACCTTGATCGCGAACCCGCCGGATCCGAAGCCTCCCGACGTGTCGCTGCTGTCGCCGCCGTCCGCGCCGGGGTCACCGCCACTGCCACCCGTGCCAGCCGGCGCGCCGTTGTTGACGCCGCCGCCGAGGCCGGGCTGGTTCAGGAAACCAGGCGTCGCGTTGCCGCCGTAGCCGAAGCCCTGGCCGGCAGGGATGGTGCCAGACGGCCCTCGAGGTCCGAACTTGTAGCCCGCGCCGCCGCCGCCGCCAGGGCCGCTGTAGATGCCGCTGCCGCCGCCTGCGCTGCCGCCACCGCCGCCACCTTGGATGCGGCCGTAGTTGTAGAGGATCGTCGTGGTGCGCACGTAGAGGCCGTCCCCGCCGTCCTCGGCCAGGGTGATCGTGCCGTAGGTCGGGCTGGCCGGCGTGCCACCCGTGATCGGCGCACCCGTGCCACCGCGACCGCCGCGACCTGCGATGTAGCCGTTGTCCAGCACCGTCAGGATGATGACGCTGCCCGCCGGAAACGTGCCCGTGTCCATGGCCGGCGACGTCGTCACGTTGCTGCCTACCGCGCCTACGGTCGCGCTGCCCTGCGGCCCCACGAACACGTTGACTCGCGCCGGGTTCGTGCCCGCATAGCCCAGCTGGTCGCACATCGTGCGGATGTTGGCGTTCAGGTTGAGGCCCGGCCCGAACTCGATGGTGAACTCGTCGACCGTGATCGTCTGCGCCGAGCTCGCGCTGCCCGTCGCCGTCTCGATGATCCAGCTGCCAGCCTGCGTGCTGGTGTCCGTCAGGTAGCACACGGCAAGCTGGCCCGGGTTGAGCAGCACCAGTTGCGTGCCGCTGTTGTTCTTGACCGCCGTCTGCAACGAGGCGCTGCTGTTCCACACCGTGTAGACCGGCCCGCCCGTGCGCAGCAGCCGCGCGTCCTGCAGCAGCACGCTGGTGCCCGGCGACTCAATGAACCGCGCCGCGCCTGGTACGCCGGACGGCAGCGGCATGACGCCGTCGGTCGCGCTGTTGAGGTGGTAGCCACCCCACATCTCATCGAGCGCAGTCCGTGCCATCAGTAGACGATCCAGGTGGCCGTGGTCGTGCCTCGAGCAAGCGCCACGGTCTTGGTCGTGCCGGCGCTGATTGTGCTGCCGACGTTGCTGCCTGATTCGTCCACGAGCTGCAGGCTACCCGTCGCGCCCGTCTCGCAGTGGATGACGAAGATCTGCCCACCGCCCGGAATGCGTGCGACCGGCGGCAGGTAGACGTTGATGGCCGCGCTCGGGTCGTAGCTGTGCAACATGCCGCCGTTGAGCGCGAGCACCTGCGTCGTGCTGACCGTGCCGTGATCGGTCGCGCCGCCGGCAAACCACCGCTCAGGCTGCTCGACCTCGGACAGCACCTCGATGCAGTCCAGAGTCGGGATGTCCCAGATCTCGTAGCCGCTGGCCTGCAGCTGCATGAACTGGTCGACCTCGCTGGTGAAGCGCACCGGCACGTCAAACTTGCAGCCCGCGCGCACGACCACGCCCGCGGTCGGCGCGCTGTTCATCACGACCTCGCCGGCCGCCGACACGGTGAACGCCGTCGTCGACACGCTGTCGAGGCTGACCACGACCGTGCCCGACACCGGCAGGGTAAGGTTTCGCTGGTAGGGTGCGTCGCCGTCGGCGTCGTAGACCTTGATCAGCGGGAACGTGTCCTCCGACCCGTCGCCCGTGCCGATGATCACGTCCGTGTTCGTTGGATCGGTGACGCCGTCGTCGTTGGTCGTGAAGTCGGCCCAGTCCTTGAGCCGGAAACTGTGCAGGCTTCCGCGCCGGCCGAGGCCGAAAGCCTTGATGGCCTGCGCCTGCGTAGGCGTCTGCAGTGCCTTTCTAAGGCGGAAACGGTGCCGCCCCTGGCTCTGCCTAGCCACGCGGAACTCGTGGCCGCTGGCGGTCTCCTGCACGATCGTGGAGAAGCCCGCACCGCTGATGCCCTGATACTCGAAGTCGTCAGGCAGGGATACGTCGTGAAATGCCATGTGTTAGCCTCCAGGCGTGCCTCCGGTCATGCCGGGCTGCACGTTGCCGACGTTGGCCAGGTTCTGCGTCTGCGTCGGTGCGAAGCTGGTGGCCACCGCGCCGCCGATCTGACGGAACACGCCCTGCGCCGCGATCTGCGCGAACTGGCGCACGAGCTCGGCCATGGCCTGGCGCGCGGTCATCGTGCCCTCGGCCACGCGGAAGAAGGCGTCGCCGATCGTCTGGCCGAACTGCTCGCCCTGTGCGATGAGCTCGTCCATGGCCATCTTCGCCGCCTCGACCTGCTCGCGGCCGTATTGCTGCATCAGCGCCATGGACTGCATGCCCGCCTGCATGCCGAAGCCCATGCCGAAGGGCACGCCCAGGCCCGTCATCTGCTCGGGCTGTCCGCCAGTGTAGGTGCCTTGGAAGTTGCCAAGCGTCGGCAGCAGCCGCGGGTCAGCGAACTGCTGGAACCCAGGCGGTAGCGTCGGCCCAAGCGGTGCCGGCGTTGGCGCAGCCGCGCGGTCACGCATTAGCGGCAACAGTGACGGGTCGGCGTATTGGCTAAACCCAGGGGGCAGCGTTGGTCCCATCGGTCCTGCCGCACGGCCTGGCAGTTGTGATGGGGCAGTCGTGGCCAGTTCTCGTGCCTCGCGTGACAGCTCGGCGTAGATCTGACCAACGATAAACTGGGCCACCTCGCGCGGGACACGTTGTGGACCGTAGATCTGGGACGGCTCGGCTTCCGGTAGTTGACGAGCCAAGCCGCGACGAGGGATAGCCTGCAGCACTTGCTGCGGCGCGCCTGCGAGCCTCTGCCGGATGTCTTGCGTCGTAATGCCCAACTCTCGCGCGAGCTGATCGAACGTCTGCAGCTCGCCCAGGTCGTAGCGTTGCAACGCTTGAAACACAGCTGACTGCCGACCGCGCACGCCTGGATCTTGTGAGAGGCCCAGCACCTGCTGCACATACTGGCTGGCCTCGGCCTTGCGCATGGCGTCGCCCAGACGCTCCATCTCGTCTGCGGCCTCTCCAGTATCCTCGCCGAATACTGCCATGGCAGAAGCCGCTAGCGCCAAGACGCTGGCGATGGTCATCAGCGGGTGCGCCCGAATGACCTGACCCAGCGTGCCGAAGATTGTGGTCGCGGTGCCCGTCGCGGCCGAGACGCTCTTCATGTCCTCGGCAAAGCGCCCAAGGTCCAGCAGGGCCTGCGACGCCGCGAACGCAGCCATGGCGCTGTTGCCTGACCGGAAGCCGCTGCTAATGCCCTCGAGGCCGTGCGTGATAGCCAGTCCGCCGCCCGTCGCCGCGAATGCCGCGCTCATGTCACGCCCCGCGACATGCGCGGAGTCGCCCATCTGCTTGACTTCCTTCTCGGCCCGGTCAGCCTTCTGCGCCGTCTGATCCAGCGCCCGGTTCGCCTGCTCGAGGCCCGTCGTGACGCCGCGCGCGTCGACCGCGATCTCTAGAGTTGGCATCCCTGCGCTCCTGCCGTTGCTCGGCGTGATGTGACAACCAGACGGCGTCCATGGCGCGAAGTAGGCGACACACGCGCAGACGCTCGTCGCCAGTGTATCCCGCGTCGGCCGCATAGTGTGAGAGGTCCGACCACGGCAGCCCGCCGGCCGCCATCCCCACTGGGCGTCCCATGCTTACAAGCTGCCAGCCATCCCAGATAGGCTGCAAGTCGGGCCAGAGAGACGGCCGCTGCTTCCAGGCTTCCGGCAGGGGCTTGTTCTTGCGCTTGCGCCATTCTGCGATCCTGCGAAGGTATTTTTCGTCCTTGCCGTGCCGCAGGTGCCACCGCAGGACGTCTGTCAGTTTCCCGCGGAGTCGGCGTCGTTGCGCACCAGCGCCGCGGCGCGCTGGCTGGCTTGGATCAGGACGAAGTCGAGCAGGTTGCGGAACGTGCGATCGGCCAGCAGCTCGGCGGCCTTGGCCTGGCTGAAGCCCACCGCCTGGCCCTTGAACGTGATGTTCTGCCAGTTGCGCACGACCGTCGCGGCCAGGGCCTTGGCGGCGGTGCGCAGGGTCAGCCGCTCGAGCTCGTCGGCCGGCGTGTCCTTGTCCCGCAGCTTGGCCATGTAGGGCTCGCGCTCGCGCTCGAGCTGCCGCTCGTAGGCCGTGCCCATCGGGACCAGCAGGATGGCCGGGACGTCCTCGGCCGGCTGCTCGACCTGGTCGCCCACGAGCTGCCCGTCACGGACGGACAGCCGCCACCAGACACCGCCGTCGAGCTTGTCGGCGTCGAGCTGAATGCTAGCCAGATCCACTAGGCCCACCTCTGCATCCGGGTCGTGCAGTCCTCGGTGTCGTTGAGGGTGGCCTGATACGTCACGCTGACCATCGTGTCCGTGTTGCTGCCCGTCACGTCTGCGCCTGCGTCGCTGAACTTGACCGTCGGCAGGCTGAACGTGTAGCCCCGATCGTTGGCGTCGATCAGCGCAAACCAGATCGCCCCGGTCGTGTTGTCGGCGTAGGACTGCATCTCGGTGAAGTCCTCGAAGTAGGCGTCGAAGCTGCCGGTCACGTTGAACTCGCCCTGCCGCATGGACTGCGCGCCCAGCTTGCCCAGCTCGGTGCGCGCCACCACGTTGTTGTTGATGTTCAGCGTGATCTGCTTGGCCGGGAAGCTAGAGCCGGCGCTGCGGATCTCCGGCACGCTCAGGCTGTCCAGCACCGGGTGGTCCGTGGCGTCCGTGTAGGTCGCGCTGGCGATGAACTGGTCCGTGCCCAGGTCGCTGTCTTGGAACGTGCTGTTGGCCGCCTCGAACGTGAACGTGCCCGTGACGATGGCCTCGTCGGCGACGGTCAGGTCCAGCGTGTTGACCACGCAGCCGGTGAAGATCTGCGCCTTGCCCAGGTCCAGCCGCGCCACCTCGATGGTGAACGAGTCCTCGACCGTGCCATTCACGCGGCGCGCGGCGCGCGTCATGGTCACGCTGGTGGCATCGGCCGTGAAGTTGGCGTCGGCCTCGACCGTCACCGCCGAACCCGTCACCGCCGTCACCTTGTAGTATCCCGCGTTCGACCCAGCGTCGCTGTCCACGTAGACGATGTCGCCCACGCTGACGTTGCTGGTGCCCGCCGAGGTCGTGATCTCCTTGTTGCCTCCTGCCAGCGTCGCCGACTCGTCGGTGTAGACCGCCGTCTCAGCGCTGCACATCGTGCCACCGAGCAGCAGCTCGAGGGCCTCCGTGGTCGGGCTGAACATCAGCTCGAACGGCAGCTGGCCGGCGGCGCTCTTGCTCAGGCGCACGAGCTCCTCGACGTTGCGGTCGTCGTTGATGATGTTGGACTGCTGGTAGCCCACGCGGTCGCGCATGGACTGGCCAGTCACTTGGAGCACCTGCATCGCCGGGCTAGACGGCGTGGTGCCGAACGTGGTCTCCTTCACAAGGGAGACGCGCAGGCGGTTCGAGTCGCTCATGGTTGCATATCAGCTCGGAATGGAATCTGCACGGTGCGGATGCACCAGGCGTCTTCCTGGTCTGCCGTGCCGATGACGCCCGGCGGCGGCGTGAATACGATGTCGGGCGACGTGAGACGCACGCCCCGAAAGGCTGTTACGACGGCGTCGGCGAGGTCGATGCTGGCACCGTCGCCCTTGGCGATCGGCGTGAACAGCCGCGCCGTGGCCGTGCCCATCATGCGATAGCGCACCGTGCCCATGCTGATCTGCTGCTGGTCGTCGATGCCGATCATGAAGCGACACCAGCTGGCCGAGATGCTCGAGGGCTCCGGGCCGTTGTCGTAGACCACGTCGATGGACTGGCCTGTGCCGATCTCCGTGGCGAAGCGCCCGCGGATGGCGTCGAAGATGTCGGCCTGGTCGGTCATCGAATGCGCCTGTATTTCTGGAGCAGCTCGCGCACGGTCGGGCCGACGATGCCGTTACGCGCGCTCTTAGACCAGCCGCCCTCGAGGCGGTTCATGTAGGGCAGGAGGTTGGACAGGTAGGCGATGCACGGCTCGTCAATCTGCCGCACGCGCTGCATGCCCTTGGACACGGTGTCGTTGCCGCCCGCGTCGGTGCCCTGCACCTCGTTGGTCGGCCGGCGGTTGATGGTGATCTGCCAGTTTTTGACCGCGTGCCCGCCGACGTATCCCTTGGGCAGAAGGCCCTTGAGTCCTTTCTGTAGGCGCTCAATGTTGCGCTTCCATCGCGCGCGGTTGCCTCGTGGCGTCTTGTCGACGACCTTGATGAGAGCGTCCTGCATGATCGTCTGCTGCACCTCAACGGCGCGGCCGACGACCTCGTCCTTCATGAACTCGTCGATCTCGAGCTTCCAAGACTTGGCGTCCTTGGCCATCAGGTGCCCACCTCGCCGCAGTCCATCTGGTAGGCGACGACCGTGCCCTCGACCGTGAACGGCTCGCAGGCGTAGCAGCTGAACGTGCGGCCGCCGGCCGTGATGCGCGAGGCCACCGTCGGCGTGACCGTCAGACCTGACGCGGACACGTAGAAGGTGGCTGTCACCCGGGTGTCGGCACCCGTCTCGGCGTAGCGTTTTTGATCTGTTACGGGTCCGCCCAAGGTGACAGTCACCGAAGTCGCGCTCTCCGTGACGCTGCCGTCCGTGTTGTAGGTAGCGCCGGGAATGGTCAGGGTGCCGGACTGGCCGACCTTCTCGATGGCCGCCAGGGTCTTGGATTGGATGCGCGCCGCGAGGCTCATCGCGTCACCCGGTGCAGCATCGCCGCACCTCCGTCGGTGAGCAGCGCGCGCAGCTGCTGGTGCACGATGGGGAACTTCTTGGCAGTCGTCGCGCTGCCCACGAAGTCCTCCGAGATGCTGATCGCACCGACAGTGACCGAGCTGTTCGTCACGTTGCCCTCGCCGGCCGCCACGTCAGGCCGCAGGTCGACGCCGTTGACATGGCGCAGGGCGATCTCGGCCGTGGCGTTGATCAGCTTGGGCGGCATCTCGTCGTTGTCGTAGTAGAGCCCCGTGTCGGCGTCGACGACGCCACTGCGCGGCCAGTCCAGCGCCTGCGTGTCGCTGTCGATCACGCCGCGCCAGCGGTTGCCGTAGGTCTCGGTGATGTAGCTCGTCGCCACACGCAGCGCCTGCTGCTTGGTGTTCGTCGTCGCGGTGCGCCAGGCCGACGGGTTCTCGCGGTTGGTGAAGTAGCTGTCGGCCGCTTCCACCGAGGCGTAGCTGTTGCTGTTGCTCTTGCCAGTGCCGTCCTCGACCACGAACGACTCGTCGGACGAGTCGAGCGCCGCGTCCATGCGCTCGCCCATCGTGATCGTCGACGACGGCGCGAGGTGGATCTGGTCCGTGTGCTTGGGCAGGTCGTCGATGTTGACGACGAAGAACTGCTCGTCGGCGGCCTCGCGGCTGGTGATCGCCGCGCGCACCTTGGTGACCTCGGCCGCGATGGACACGTCCGTGCCGATCTGCGGCAGCACCCAGACCACGGGCGTCGAGGCGGTGCCGTAGCTTGCGCGCAGGTCCGTGACGAACTGCTCAAGCGCGTTGGTGAACAGGTCACCGCCGCCGGCCACGGCCATGTCGTTGGTGCCCAGCGCCACGAAGATGCCTTTGACCTCGGCTAGCGTCGGCGGGCTGCTGTTGATGGCACCCATGGCTGCCGTCACGTCAGCTTGGAACTGGTCCCAGTTCTCGCCGCTAACCGACTTAGCCCATCGACCCGCGCCGTAGACCGGGTCGCCAACCCAAGCCGTGCCCTCCGCGATCAACGTGGCGCTGACCGAGCTGCGCTTGACCATGACCACGCCGTCGGTGCTATGGCGTGCCTCCAGCTTGGCAAGGAGGCTGAACTCGGGACCAGCGCCAGTGTAGGGCGCGGGCGGAAGGCGCGTGCCGCCGCCGTGGCTGTTGGTGTGCGCGATGTAGTTCTCGACCGCCTGGTCCTCGTAGTCCCAGATCTGCTGCAAGGCACCACGGTCGCCGGTCGTGTAGACTGGGTCCGCCAGCGCCGTCGTGTAGGCCGAGGTCAGCGCGCTCGCGAGCGTCAGGCTGTCACCAAGTAGCAGATAGACAGGTTGCGTGGCCATGGGATCCGTGCGCGCAGGGTGGGGCCGCCGAGCTCGTCGAGCCCGGCAGCCTAACGATCACCGGCCTAGCCGATGATCTTGACGACGCCCTCGGGGC
>Ga0208542_1000541_pt1 | contig 17160 bp, 19 predicted proteins | sample DEB08_DNA_3_FD_185495 | JGI IMG/M metagenome (GOLD analysis project Ga0208542, IMG submission 185495) | Aqueous microbial communities from the Delaware River and Bay under freshwater to marine salinity gradient to study organic matter... | ecosystem: Environmental > Aquatic > Marine > Coastal ... | reverse complement strand
CTCTAACCCAAAGATTAATTTTTAATCCGAAATATCGTCAAACCATTTATACAGTGGCGTTTCTTCGTCTAAATATAACTCTTGTCCTTTTTCGTTTGTCACGTATTCACGGTAATGATGAAACTTAAAATCACTTCCTTCATAACTGTCATAGGTGATCTTGGTCGTCTGCACAATAGTCACACTTGGAACATCATCTGGAATTTCGGCATCATTCAAATAATGCGTATAATAAATCACTCCCATACTTACCCAACGATGCGTATCATTTGAATGTGGCGAATTCAATAGTTTAAATCCATCTGGAATTGTTTTGTGCCATCCTTGAACCATACAACCGTGATGGTGTTCGACGCAATACATAAATGTATAATGCGTATTTTCAAGCATCATTTTATATGGTTTCTTTGTAGTGATGAGGGTTTATATTTATATATTTTTGAACGAAAAGGATTTCAATTTTTTAAAAATTAATTGAACCTAATAAATAAATAAAAGGTGCTGATAACGCAGCAATATGACACCAAGCACTTGCAAATTGGTTTGTAAGTTTTGTTCCATCAAAAATATAGTTTAATTTTTTTATATTGTATTGTTTATGATAAAAGTATAGCCAAGTAAATGTATACCAACATATTATTATTAATTTATATTTCCAATGAATATTTGTTATAGCCGCGATACCTACGGTTAATATGTATATCCATCTATAAAAACTAGAATCAAAACCCCATTCTATATGATTTATTTTTTTAGAACAATCTATTTTGGGTAATTTATAAGTTAAATAAGAAATAGACAATAAACCAAATAGTATACCTATGATATTTTTATTGATTAAATACAAACTAATACCCTGTGCTAAAGCATGAGATGAAAGACTAAAATAACCAATATATCCTCCTATTTTATTTAATATACCACAACCTGTATCATACCACATTAAGGCCTCAGCTAATTGCATAAAAGAAAATGTAAAAAGTAACGGATAAAAAAATAAATCAAATTTTTTATTTCTTTTAAACATTAAATATGCCGAAGTCCAACCGATAACTAACGCAATTATTGATGATTCTAGATTATAACACATATATTTATTATATATTACTATATCATTAATTTTTTGGATACATAATACATATTATATATTTTGGTATAATATATACAATAATGAACCATTATAATTCTCAGCAACTAATTCAGTTTATTATTATGACCTTAGTAGGGATTGCATTTAACCCAATGAATATACTTGCGTTTCGTTTTAGTGATCTCTATTTATCCACAACACTTGTCTATGGTGGATTTTTAATGGCGGCGAATATGATATGGGCACATGAGTTAGTTCATTATTTTTCTATGGGACATTTTAATAAATATATCTTTGGTGTTGGTGTAGCATTATCACTGGCGGTTAGTGTTTTCTTATTACGAACTCAAATTTTAGTAGATGACAATCAATGGTTACGACGTATGATAAGTCATCATTCAACCGCATTAACAACATCGCATAATATCTATCACAAATCCACTAATCCAACCATAAAAAAATTAGCAAAGGATATCATAGAAACACAAGAAAGAGAGATTACGTTAATGAAATCGTTATTATCTTAAACTAGTAAATCAGATTTTTCATATATTACATCTTTTCAAAAATGCGTTCTAATTTCAAAAGGATTGGTAATGGAATATAATCAGTAATTGTTGGTGCAAATAATTCAGTAAATTGTTCTGAATCGCAAATCTTTTGTTTATCCACTGTATTTTGATTGTGCCCAGAAACAACAATTGTTTTCATTGGATCTAATTGAATCATTGGTTCTGTAAAATCATTTGTAAAACTCGGTTCTTCGCCGTATGCGATAGCATATTCGTGTGAATGGTTTTCCAAATACTCACGTTTATAAGCAAGACAGTTGTTGGTAGAATGTCCTTCACCAAAACTTTTAGATTGGAAGAAGGTCTTAGTCAAATAAAAGTAGATGTAAGCGCGCGAACAACCAGCAATAAGTGCATTGGAAGAAGAAGTCGTTAGCATATGAACAGCATGACTAATACGCGTTGGGGGATAATAATCATCGTCGTCCATACACACAATAATATCCCCACAGCATGCGTTATTTCCATCATTACGCAAATCGCTCAAATAGCGCGGTTGTGATCCCAAAAAGGAATTGTAGGGAATATAATTAATATTAAATGGTAAGGATGTCATTTCATTATGCGAAAACAGATAATTTGAATTTGCGGTTGCCTCCGCTTGCGTTTGACTGCCTTCTACAATCACCCATTCCGCAATATTTTTATAGATTTGTTGTTTGATTAATCGCGCTAAAACGAGCATACATTCTCGGCGCGAATATTGGGTAACGGTAAGGATGGACACAGTAGATGCCATTTTAAGGTAAATGTATTATTATACTATTAAATCTTATAGTATAATATTTAAATCAATTTTTAAAAAGAGATTTTGGACCAGTAGTTTGAAAACCATGAAATAATTCATTACAAGCATCATAGTTATTTCCGTAATAGTCCCCGAGCTCTTCACATTTTGCAGCATCAATATTGGCAGTATCAATCTTGTCTTTATCCCCATCCCCCCCTATCTTATACTTCCGATATGTCTTACGTTTCGTGCTTTTTCTCATACTTTTCCTGCCCTTTCTTGAACGTCTCACTTTTTTAACGCGGCGACTCTTTTTAACTCCTCGTTGGTGACGGCGTCGTTTCGTTATAGGCATTTTTATTTATATATTAACTAAATAATATATTATAATTAATATATTATAATCAATAAACTATAGTATTATCTTTCTTACGCCAAACACGGAAAGCAGTTCTTGCACGCCTTTTTAAGTTTCGGTTGAACCAGCACTAATTTCACACACATATCAAACAATCGCTTAAATTGTTCTTTTTGTCCGTCATCTTCCGGAAACAATTTATAATGCGTCATAATGTATTCATACAATTCGTTAATTTTTTCCGCCAATTCTTCAATAGTCATTTTAGGGCTCGCTGGCGCCATTAATAAATCAGTAATCAACAACATAATTTCAGGAATATCATTCTGGTCAATTTTGCCGTCTTTCATAATCGCCGTAACGGATTTTTGAATACGCAAATTAAAATCAATCAAATCTTTTGTTTGATGTGCCATTTTATATACTATTATGTTAAATAATATTATTCTTAAATTTAACGCGTAATATTATTTTTATTTATATTTTATTATATTATTTACTTTTCTACATCATCATTGGTTTTCTTTTTTTGCATTTCCTTTAAGGCATCAGACAATTCTTCAGGCAATTCACGCACTTCGGCAACACGACTCAATCCATGATCCGTATTCTTATCAGTAACAACGTTTTCAGCATCAAACAATTCCTTACGCAAATCAGCAACCGAAATCTCCTTTTGGTTTCCATCTTCATCAAGATCTTTAACACTAACCAAATTGCCTTGTTCATCAATCGTTTGTGTCAACACATTACCACTTTCAATTGCCTTCCTTTGATTATCTTCAATTGCCTTTTGTTTAGATTCCTTCACACGCTTTTCAAACTCAACCTTTGCTGACGCTTCATTTCTATTCTTCTCTTGCATAAGTTGGTTCAATTCGTCCTCCATATACTCAACACGTCCAGTCTTGTATGACTCGGGATGAAATGGCATCCACATACCAACTGGACCAACATACACATCATGGTTTGGGTCAACCTCGCGCAGCATCTTACAACGCATTTCGGCTTCTTGTTGTGTTGGATAAGAACCACGCACCTTCAAACCACGAATGCTGGTCTGAAAATTATGTTCCTTATTAAAATCTTCTAGCATTTTTTCATCATTAGTATCAATAAAATTCTTGAAATCATCCTCTATAGAAGAACCAATAATAGATTCCTTTTCGTCCTTACAAAAATCTTGTAAATCTTTAGAGATGTTATCAAAGTTCAAATTATACTTATACGAAATAAAACTCAAAAAGTGATTAAATTTTTCCATTGATTTATTCATTTCCCATTGTTTTAGGAATTGTTGAAAGTTATACATTTCACGTTGCTTAATAATTTTTTCTGGAGAAATAAAAGACACACACGCAAACTTTTGACCAGCAATAGGTTTATCTTCATCCAAAACATCAATATAGTTATTGTTTACAGAACCATCAGGGTTAATGCGATGAGGAAATCCAGACATTTCTTATATGATTTAATATATTAAATAAATTTTAAGTTGTTTTAATAAATATACAATACTTATTTATATTAATTATTTTTTTCTTTATAATTAATATAAATATGTTGGGTATCGACGGACAAGAATTGATTAAAAGAGCAATTAAGTATTTAGTAGAAGGTTTAATGGTTGCTATTGCTGCCTTTGCTATTCCACAACAAACTCTTAAATTTGACGAAATTGCATTGATTGCTCTTACTGCTGCTGCTACTTTCAGTATTTTGGATACCTACGTTCCTAGTATGGGTGTCAGTGCCCGTTCTGGTGCTGGATTTGGTATAGGTGCCAATTTAGTGAATTTCCCTGGAGGGTTTTAAACATAGGATAAATATTATTCATTAATCCAAAATTATATATTCATTAATCCAAATTATATAAAATAATAAATTTATATTTTGATTATTTTATAAATTTTAAACCGTAGATATATATTCCCATCCAAGTTCATCACATATATTCTTCCATATTTCATCTTGTTCTATACGTTTCTCTCTATCTTTTAACATAGGAAAGTATGGCAAAAAATGACGTTGATTTAGTAATTCACATAATTTATATACCGTATAATAATAATTCAAAAAATTTACTCTATCATCAGGGCAATATTTAGCATATGGTCCTTGAATATCCATAAATAAATTACATAAAGTGGTCTCTAACTCTGAACTCATAATTGGTGGTTTTATTCCCAATTTATCTTTTATAAAAGGTATATGTTCATAGTATTTATTATATCCTAATTTTTTTAATATTTCTTTTGCCCTTTTATTTGTTAATTGACTGATATTAATTCTCTCTTTTTTTATTTGTTGTGTAATATTTTCTATCACTTCTTCTGGTATTTGTGTTGTTTCTTTTGCTTGAAATTGTGCTAATATTTCGCGAAAATGATTAATTCGCTTATAGGCATAAAAACATACCTCTTTAGGTGGTTCTTTATAAGATGGTTTTTCATTTTCTACCAAATATTTAATACTCGATGAACAACTATTACATATCATAATTCCTTCATAATCTACTGCTATCATTTCTCCTTTATTGCAAAAATTACATATATCAGTTTCCATAATAAAATTGTTAATATCTAGAAATCCTTCATCTACATTCCGCATATATGTTTGAATATTATTTTTATTAGTATTTGTTTCTTCTGCTGAATTACTTTCTTCTTTTGGTTGTATTTTAAAAAAGTTATCTAGTATTGTTGTTTTATTATCACAATCTGTTATTTTCTTTTTTTGTTCAAAATAATCAAATATATGACTTGAATTTGTAAGATAATAATCATTTTCTTTCATTTTAATACTTTTAATTTTTTTTTTAATTTGATTTATTTGATCTTTAATATCTAACTCTTCGTCTATTGTTATATTTTCTTCTTTTAAACGTTTAGTCATTTCTTTTTTTTTATCAATTAGTTTTGGTAATTCTGTATTTTTCATGCTATTGATATCTTCTACTATTTCTTTATGTTTAATATCTAGTGTAGTTATTTTTTTTTTAGAAACTTCTATTTTTTTCAAAACTTTTGGCTTAAAGGTAGGCATATATTTCTGTTATAATTATAATTATATACTTTTCTTTTTAATATATATTTTTCTCTTTTAAAGAAAAAAATAATTAATTTGGTTTAGAAATATTATATGTTTTCTATTATATTCCTAATAATGGAGATAGATATAAATATTCCTCCTAATTTAGATATAGACATTATACAATTACAAAAAATGAACTTTATTTGGAATGCATTAGAAACAGGATGGAGTGTTAAAAAAAAGGAAAACAAATTTTTTTTTACAAAAAAACATGAAGGTAAAAAGGAAGTTTATTTAGACACATATTTGAATAATTTTATAGAATCTAATTTAAGAATATCTTCAAAATAATTCTATTATATAAATATGTATATATGGCATAAAGTATAATTATAAGACATCTAGTTAATAATGTTCGTTGTTATATAAGTGTTACATTTAATTATCGAGATAATAATATTTTTAAAATTTAACTTTACATATTTAACTTAATTAATAAATAAAAAAATTAATTAAGTTAAATTAAATTTTATATCTAAATTTTTTTTCTTTAGCAATATTATAATACAATGGGAGGAGGATTGATGCAACTCGTCGCTTATGGTGCTCAGGATGTTTACCTGACTGGAAACCCCCAGATTACCTTCTGGAAGGTTACCTACCGCCGCCACACTAACTTCTCGATGGAATCCATCGAACAAACCTTCAACGGTCAAGCCGACTTTGGTCGCCGTGTTACCTGCACCATCAGCCGCAATGGTGATTTGGCTTACCGCACCTACTTGCAGGTGACTTTGCCTGAAATTAACCAGTCAATGGCTAACTCTGGCACCGCTGGTGTGTGGTCCCGCTGGCTCGACTTCCCTGGTGAGCAAATGATCTCCCAGGTTGAGGTTGAAATTGGTGGTCAGCGCATTGATCGCCAATATGGTGACTGGATGCACTTGTGGAACCAGCTTACCCTCTCAAAGGAACAGGAACGTGGTTACTACCGCATGATCGGTAACACCACCCAACTTACCTTCATCACCGATCCCTCGTTCTCGGCCGTTGATGGACCCTGCTCCTCCTCTGCCCCCACCCAGGTGTGCGAACCGCGCAACGCCCTCCCCGAAACCACCCTCTATGTTCCCTTTCAATTCTGGTACTGCCGCAACCCTGGTCTTGCCCTTCCCCTCATTGCTCTTCAATACCACGAGGTTAAAATCAACCTTGATCTCCGCCCCATTGATGAGTGCTTGTGGGCCGTGTCTGACCTTACGGCCAGCAGTGGAAGCAAGCGCGTGACCAGCGCCTACAACCAATCGTTAGTTGCCGCGTCCCTCTACGTTGACTACGTGTTCTTGGACACTGATGAACGCCGACGCATGGCCCAAAACGCCCACGAATACCTCATTGAGCAGCTTCAGTTCACTGGTGATGAATCCGTCGGTTCGTCCTCCAACAAGATCAAGCTCAACTTCAACCACCCCTGCAAGGAGTTGGTGTTCGTTGTTCAGCCTGACGCCAACGTTGACTACTGCTCGTCGCTCATCTCTGGAACCACCCTCTTCTCTGCCCTTGGTGCTCAGCCCTTCAACTACACTGATGGTGTCGATGCCCTCCCCAACTCCATCATGGCGTTCGGTGGACCCAAGACCACTGTTGCTGGCGACTTCATCAACGGAACTGGTCTCTTCTCTGACCCTGGAGCCGTTGATGTCACCACTGGCGGAACCAGCCAATGGAACGTTCCAGGTGGTATCACCTATGACCCTGCTGTTATGGGTAACGACTCCCCCACTGGTGTCTCTGATGCCGGAACCTTCGTCATGTCCGAGGCCTCCCTTGACATGCACTGCTGGGGACAAAATCCCGTTGTTACCGCCAAGTTGCAACTCAACGGTCAAGACCGATTCTCTGAGCGCGAAGGAACCTACTTTGACCTCGTCCAACCCTACCAGCACCACACTCGCAACCCCGACACTGGTATCAACGTGTACTCGTTTGCCCTTCGCCCTGAAGAGCACCAGCCCTCTGGCTCCTGCAACTTCTCGCGCATCGACAACGCCACGCTCCAGCTTGTCTTGTCCAACGCGACGGTTGCTGGTACCTCCACGGCTAAGGTCCGTGTGTATGCTACCAACTACAACGTGCTCCGCGTGATGTCTGGTATGGGTGGTCTTGCCTACTCCAACTAAACGTAAAACGTTTTGTTATTTACACCTTTGGGTATTTAAAACGCCGACTAGTCGGCGAGTTATCATTCACTAATCCAACATTATATTGAACATTTTAAATGACAAATGGTGTAAAAATACAATATCATAAAACAATAAAAATATACATTATAATTTTTATTGTTTAATTTTATCATAAGGAATATTTAAAACACTTATAAAACTATCAATATTAGTAATTCCGTGATTATATTCTTTTGAACAACTATGTAAATTCAAATTATACACGATTGGGGTCTTATCGTGATAAATAATTCGATTATTCAATGTTAATAAATATGTTTCATCAATTTTAATCATATCAAATATATTATCATAATCTGGTTCAACATTTCCCAAATATAAACTATTATTTGTTGTAATCATTCCATTTTTCCATTTGTTTGTTTTTTTTAAAAAAATATTAGTTACAATACTATTTAATGGATTATATCCTCCGCGAATTAAAAAAGACATTATTATATTTACATCTTATTAGTGTTATATTATTAAATAGTTTTAATAATATATATTTTACACCATTGGACATTTCAAATTTTCAATATAAAATTGAAATAAAGAAACGGTGATATAAGGTCGACAACGTGGACGTATTTTTATTTGGATAGCCCTTCAACACGCAAAACTGAAAATCACAGGGAAGCTCGTATAAATTATACTAAATGGAATCTAACCCTACAATTCCAATTGATAATCAATATGTATTATCAAGAATAGAAGAGAATAAATTTTCTAAAAATTTAAAAATAATTAAGGAACTAAAACAAATAGCACCATTATTAAGTGATGATGAATTATTACAATTATACAATAAATCAATATCAATACATCAAAGTAAAATTCAAGGAAACGGAGATTTTCTTGAAAATGACATTTTAGTTGGAGTATTAGATAAAAATAATATATCTTATAAAAAACAGGTAACTATTAATAATTCAGGAATAATTGTTGGATTTAATAAAAAAAAAGGAAAATGTTATCATATCATAGATTTTGTAATTGGAGAAAATATTGAAGTAGGTAAATCAATAACAGATTATAAAGTTGTTAGTTGTAAAACTACTTGTCGTGAAAGATGGACACAAGATGATTGGAGTTATACATTTGCACCAACTCTATATATATTATTAACCATATCAGACGATTATCCACTAAGCCAAAGATTTAGAGAAGATACAAAAAGAAAAATAATTACTTGTCTTCCCAAAAAGAAAGATGATAGATTGTTTAAATTAAATTTTGAAAATTTGATTGATGAATTACAGAAATTATAAATATTTATTTATATTTAATCCAATAATTTCAGTAAATATAGTTGGAATTGTATTTCCTAATTGTTTCCATTGGTCTTTATTATTTCCACATAATTTAAAATCAGGATTAAATCCTTGTATTTTTAAGCAATCCTCTTTTGTTAATCTGTATTCTTTTCCATCAACAATGTATCCATCCCAATTATGTCTATCATCAATAGGAGAATTTCTACCTCCACATCTAATAGTATAAGATGTTTTTTTTTCAAAATTTTTACCCAGAAGTTCAGTTAATGTTTTTTCTTTTTTATATTCATCAAAATTAAGCATTTTATCAATATGTTTAACAATTTCAGTATTATTTCTAATTCCTACAATAATTAAGCGTTTTCTCATTTGAGGTAATCCATAATCACTACACTTTATAACTTTATATGTAATCGTATAGTTTGCTGTTTCAATATCATTTTTTATTCTATCAAAAGTTTTACATTCATCGTGATTTAATAATCCCTGCACATTTTCAAGAATAATAATTTTTGGTTTATGATATTCTACAAATTTCATTATATTAAAGAACAATGTTCCTCTTTTATCATCAAAACCTTTGTGTTGTCCGCATTGACTAAATGGTTGACAAGGAAATCCAGCACATAATATATCATAATTAGGGATATTTTTTGGTTCTATTTCAGTAATATCACCAAAAGGCAATAAACCATAATTTTCTTTATATGTTTCTTTTACAGCCTTATCGATATCACACGACATTACACATTCCCAATTTAATTTTTTGAATGAATAATGAAAACTTCCTATTCCACAAAATAAATCTATAAATTTAATTTTTTCATATTCTTTTATTTCTGACACAATCTGTATATTTTCATTACATTTTATTTCATTAATTTTTTCGGAAACCACTTTTTCAATAAGTTCTTTAACCTTACTTTCAATAACACAAGGAGTTTTTTTATTTACGTGTTTGGTATAATGTCCCTTTTGGAAAAATTCTTTTCCGCACTTTTCACAACTATATTTAACCATTTTTAGTTATTATAACATTTAATATTATTAAATAATAATTATTTTTAAATCAATTTTTATTATTTAGTTCAACAGGCGTTGTGATGATATGTTTTTAATTTTATTATAATTAACTACATTAAAATCAACATAACTATATATATTTTTATTGCTAAAATCATGAATATCATGATTATTATATTGTAATTCAATATCATATATAAAAGGTCTTCTATTTTCATAAATAATTGCATTATTTAACAATAGCGAATTCATATCATCATATTTAATTATTTCTATTGTATTTTCTCTAGTTGAATCAATGTAACATTTATTCCCATTTACGTTAATACTTCCCCTATTCCATACAGTTGTTCTTTTTAAAAAAAGATTAACAATATGTCGACATCTGACATCATATCCACCCTTTAATATAAAAGACATTTTTTTACTAAGTATAATTTAATATAATAATATTTTTTTATATTATTTTATAATAATATAAATACCTTTATGTCTGCCATCTTTAAGTATTTATTAAAATACGAAGAACCTTGGTGCTCAGCTATGGGGTATTTTAATCCTTATATAGATAAATTTACAACACATTTAACTAATAAAATGCCATTTTATGATAAAGAATGCTATGAGAGATACCCTAGATTTAAAAACGTATATGATAAATTATGGGTTATAAAATCACAAGGATTAATTGGCGGTAGATTAGAAAAACTTAAAAACAAAGAAGACAAAGTTAAATATCCTATTTTTATTAAACCAAGATGGGGACATTTAAGTGCTAGTTCTAAAAATTGTTTTAAAGTAAACGACGCTGATGAATTAAGAAAATATATTGACTATAAAAATATGATGTGGTCTGATTATATTGATGCTACTGAATGTATGACTGATTTTATTTTACTTGACGGAAAAATTGTTCATCAGATTACATATCAGTATTCTGAAAAACAAAATGGATTTAGTGATGATTGGAAATTTGTCTCTCACGATTTAAAACCTCCTCCGAATGTTGTTGAATGGGTTAAGATACATATGAAAGACTATACTGGTATAGTAAATGCCCAATACCGCGACAATCAAATTATTGAAATCAGTTTACGTTTAGCTCGTGGAGGTGCATATGTTCTCAGCACAAAAAACGAAGCATTAATAAAAAATATTAATAACATATTCATTCATAAAAAATGGGATTTTGATTTAAGTGAAAAAATGAGGTTTAAACCTTTTTATATATATAAATGTTATACTGAATTACCAATTGTCTATATTTTTCCTCAAAAATTAGTTGATTGGTATGTTGAACGTAAAACCTCTTTTCCGTTTTATGAATATTATTTTGAACCTGTTGGTAAAAGTGGAATGGTATTTTTTCAATTTATGGATGATAACTTTGAACGCGGTATGCAAACAAAAAAACAAATAGAAAAAATATTTAATATCACACAAATGATAATGTATGCTCTTATAATGATAACCCTATATATTTTATTTTATACCAATTTGAATTATAAATATACCTTTGCTTTTGTTGTGTTATTTTTATTTTTAACGCGTTTCTTTAATCCTATTATGGCTAACTATAAATTATATAAAGGACAAATACAATCTATTTTTAAAGAAGGACCTACCAAAGATACAGAAGATATTGAACCTTTTGATAATCCTTAACATTTCTCTATATATATATTTATTATTTGGTAAATATATATTAAATATATATTAAATACAAAACTCACCACGGATGCTTTCAAAATCATCTGTTGATCTAAAAATATTAATGATTTCCGCATTTGTATATTTTCTCTCTATTTCTGGTAATATTGTATCCGATGGTATATCAATATTCCAAAACGATTTAATCATCATTGAAATATCATACAATGAACATTTTTGAAAATTAATTTTGATATCAATACGACCAGGACGAATCAGTGCTTTATCTAAGACATCTAACTTATTTGTTGTCATAATTAAAATACGTCCGCTACATTCATGTATACCATCTAACATATTCAATAAATACGACAAATTGTTATTTTGTTTTGTTTGATTAGATATTTTAAAAAAATTATTAAACATATTACCATTATTACCATTATTACCATTATTATTAATTTCTCCATTTGCAACACTTACAAAATGATTATCGTTAATAGATAAATCTGATTCTGACTTTTTCAAATCACGGTCTTTTACTACATCACCTAATGCGTCAATATCTTCAAAAATTAAAATACGTTGATATTGTGGTATAATATGAGTATCATCTAATTCTTCTTTATAAATAACATTTTGTAAATCTGTAAAATCCATTGAGTCGTTTAATTTAATATCAATACCATGTCTTCCAGTATAGTTCATCAATTGTTTTATAAATCGTGTTTTCCCACATCCTGGTTCTCCGTGCAATAAAATACCCAAATTATAAGGAACACCGCGTTCCATATACCATTTTTTATTATTCAAGAAAAAATCTATTTTTTTAATAATCTCATCCATATTTTGAAAATAACTATTTTTAAATGTAATAGATGATTCCCATTCAACTGATTCAACAGATAATCCATTATTCTTATTCTTATTCTTCTTCTTTTTATTATCATCATTTGAATCACCAGCAACCGTTATAAACAATTGTTTATCATTAGACGTTCTTTTTAAATGTTCCTTGTATTCTTTTAATCGTTCATCGACCCATTTTTGTAAATAGGTTAAATCGTGTTTACTAGAAAAAACAGTTAATGTATCATATTCAACTGTTATTACATTATTTGTTTCGGAATTTCTATTTTTTTCCTTTTCTTCGCGTCTAATTTTACCATAAATATGTTCATCTAATTTAAAATCTTTCAATTGGTCTATTAAATACTGACTACGTTTTTCTACATCTTCCCAATCAAATTCAGCATCTTCGCGAATACGATATATGTTGTTGTTTTTACTTGTAATGTAAAACATAATTGACCGAAAACGAATTGTACGATGTTCATTATTCGTAGAAATTACAATACTGCTTTTTTTATTATCATTCCAAAGTATATAATAACGTCTAATATAATTTATATCTGCAGTATAAAACATAAATAGAAAAAACAATAACACGACAAAATCAAATACAATAATTCCTGTTTTCATTGTGTTAATAATACTTGTTGCTTGATTCATGATTAATGGAATAACAAAATAATCAGGAGACATTTTTATGATTAAAATTAGTTTTACTCTTTTATTAATAATAAAAAAAAATTTAAATTGTTTAATTATATTTATTATATTTATTATATTTATTCAGTGTTAAACAATCTATTCATATTTTCAACTTCTGGTTTATTATCATCATGATGAAACAATTTATTTATTAATGCATTATCGCGAAATCGGACGCTATAACTCTGTTGAAGTTTATTACGTCCTACTCTTCCCATGGTCTGAATACATTTTTCTTGTGTCATATCACCCAAATCTTTTCCAATATACCCATGACAAAACTGATAATTCGTCCCATAAATATAATCACTAGACGCAATAATCATAAACAGTTTTTGTTCTTGTGCCATTTTTTTCATAATCTCAGTATAGCGGATGCTTTTGTGTTCCGCAAAAACACCAATTCCCATCAATAACAATAGTTTCCAATAATCTTCCACATCGGTAATCCGCATAATTTGTTCTACTGTTTCCTCAGATACATCACATGTAAACGGATTTATATGTTCCGCCTTTGGAGCAAATCTATACAAATGATCGTGTGTATTCGGAACATACATTGGTGTCAATATAATCGTTTGAATACTTGCACTCAATGTATTCAACTTTTGTTTCTTTTCTTTCAGTTCTGGTGTCAACTTATCATCGCGAGTTGTTTTATCCTTTTTAATACCATCACTCGTTGTAGACGTCGTTGCATCTTCCAAATCTTTTTCCAATATTTTAATCTGCTCTTGTAGTTGACGATTGTATGTAATTTTATCCATAACTTCTCTCAATACATAATTCGGTATCTTAGCAGATTGAATATAGAATTGTGCTATTTTATTAATATCTTCAGCCAAAAAGATAGTTGGTCCATCTGTTAATGTATGTGCGTCTGTTGTTACAATATTCACATTTGATTCTTGCGCCTTTTTCCTCAATCCACAAAGTTCATTATAAACAATCTCATATTTGGCAGGGTTTAAATTTCCAAGTAATTCCAGGTAAAATAGTTTAATATTCCCCATTGTTAATGTATTTATATCAGTAAAATGCTTATTAATCATATAACGCTCGTCCATAATAATTTTCCCACTATTTTCTTTTTCAAGGCGATGAACGAGTAGAATAAAACTCACTGCTTCATTTAAATCAATGTATCTCAACAATGTTTTATGAGTTTTACAATGTTCCACTATTTCTAATACTTGTGAATAATCTGAATGTAAATAATGAGGCATTTCAATATATCCTTCACGATTTATCATTGGTATTGTTTTTTTACAATCATAGCTAATAATTTCGTGAACACTCACATCATCAAACCGCGAACAAAAATCCATTATAGTATCATTAATTTCATTTCTCTGTGGTAATGTTGCCGAAGATAAAACCATATTTGGTATCAAATTTTCAGTCCAATTCTTATTAATCATTTTATGTAACTCATGATCTTTATAATCCATCGTAATTGTCGGTTCATCCCAATAAGTAATTATCTTATCTTTAGAATTAAATGCTAACATATACAGCATTGCTGGTATATACGATTGAACATCACTAATTATAATTTCTACTTTTTCTCCTTGAGAATTATCTACTTTTCCAATGCCTCCGCTTTTTTTATCACGCGTATATTCTTTTGCTGCATAATAATGCAAACGGATATCTTCAGCGTCATTACAGCCAAACGCAAATGCAATCCGCTTATGCATTGATATTGCTGCCTTGGCCAACGACAATCCAACGTGTCTAGCCGCACATACAAAAATAACACAATGGTTGGTAGATAAACCAAGAGGCGACATTGTTTTTCCAGTCCCAGTCGGTGCTATATATAATACTAATTTAGGACTAGAATTTTTACATACAGTAAACAATTGTTTTTGATGATCGTACAATCTTTCATCGGCATATTTTAAAATATATTGATTCTTTTCTATAATAGAGTAACTTTGTCTAAGAATATCTTCTAGGTAATTTTTTTCATTCAAAATATGATTTAAAATACTAGTTAATTGATTGCGTAGTATACTATTTGTATCTTCTACATTATAACTTAATAACAAGTTTATTGTATAACAATAAAACATCCATTCTTCCCCTCCTTTCTTTGAAAACTTTTTTGAAATCATTTTATCAAGCAAATCAATTAAAATATATTCAAACAATACTGTTTTATATTCTTCAATGTTTTTTGAAGTGTTTTCTATTCGAATAATATCCGCCTTTTTTAATACAGATTGTTTACGTGTTGCTTTTGATGAGACAACAACTAACTTTGCTAACTCTGGAAAAACTTCCTTGTATTTTTTACATATATCATCAATGCTCTTTTTTAAATAATTATCATATAAATAATGATCGAATTGTGTAGGATTTGTTATTTTAATATGTCTAGCAATTGATAACGTATAATTTCTTACTATATTCACCTTATCATATCCATCATTTATAAGAGATAAAATTTTTTTTTCGCTTTCACTACACGGCACTTCAATATTCGTCCATTCTTCCTTGGTTAATTTTCTTTGGTTAGTAATAAAACTCATGTTGTTTTTTTTGATATTAGTCAGGATTGTTATACATATACTCTGATTTTACCTTTATTTCAATTTTAATTAATATATTAAATTGAATTAAATAATTATTAATATTATCTAATAACATAACATAACAAAAACAAAATGTCTATCCCCACACCAACAAACCCTATTATTATTTCAATTGAAGGTAATATTGGTTCAGGGAAATCTACATTATTAGATAAGTTAAAGGATGAATACAAAAATGATTCTAGTATTTGTTTTATTCAGGAACCTATTAGTATTTGGAACACTATCAAAGATAGTTCAGGTATTACAATTTTAGAAAAGTATTATGACGATCAACAAAGATATGCTTTCCCATTTCAAATGATGGCTTATATTACTCGGTTATCTATTTTACGCAAGGCTTTAAATAATAATTATAGAATTATTTTTATGGAACGCAGTATATACACGGACTCATCTGTTTTTGCAAAAATGTTATATGATGATAAAAAAATAGAAGATATTGAATACACTATTTATACTCATTGGGTAAAAGAATTTATTGATGATATTCCTGATATTAGTTTTATTTATGTAAGAGCCAATCCAGAAGTTTCAAATGACAGAGTTATTAAACGCGGACGTCATGGCGAAACTATTCCACTAGAGTATTTGAAAAATTGTCATAATTATCACGAAGAATGGTTAAATACAAATAATCATAATGTTTTAATCTTGGATGCAAACTCGGATATTAATGATACTGGTATTTTTGATAAATGGGTTAAAGATATTAATGCATTTACTAATATTAAAACAAATTCATATCGTATCTTTCATTAAACATTCATATCGTATCTTTCATTAAACATTCATATTTAATAAATAAATATTATAACTAAAAAATAATATTTATTCTATATTACACTTAATTATATATTAATAATAATAATATTTTTTTAATTTATTGCTTGATAAAATCTAATTTTTGTTAAATTAAAAAACGTAAAAAAAAGCGATTCTGGGTTTGACGAATGTTTTTCCATTTTGGACATTTATAAATGTCCATTTTCCAATAGTGCCATATAATATATGAAAAAACCTGAAAAAAGTGACTTGTGACTGAAATGCT
>Ga0208542_1000540_pt1 | contig 17170 bp, 14 predicted proteins | sample DEB08_DNA_3_FD_185495 | JGI IMG/M metagenome (GOLD analysis project Ga0208542, IMG submission 185495) | Aqueous microbial communities from the Delaware River and Bay under freshwater to marine salinity gradient to study organic matter... | ecosystem: Environmental > Aquatic > Marine > Coastal ... | reverse complement strand
GTTTTGTAACGCTCGGTTTTGGAATTGGAAATGTCGCAGTAGCTGAAGCTCATGTCCCAACCGGAGTCGTCTCATTGATTATCGCGGCCCTACCTCTTTGGATCGCTCTATTTAGAACTTTCTCGAAGGAGCAAATTACAAAACTTACTTGGGTAGGAACTCTGGTTGGTTTTATTGGAGTGATAATCCTCCTAAAGCCTGGAAGTATTGAATCAGTCAGTGGAGTTAGCTCAGGAACACTTTTCTTCTACATGTTTATGGTCCTACTTGGAAATATTGGGTGGGCTCTGGGTACTTATCTCTCTCCACGATTTCCCATTCCGAAGAACTCACTTTTGTTTACCGGCATTGAAATGCTTGCCGGCGGGATAGCGCTTACTATCGCGGGTCTAATTCGCGGAGAAACTCTGGGCGACTTTCTCGATGGCTCGAATTCATCCTGGCTCTGGTTCTGGTATTTAGTTTTTGTTGGCTCTATCGCTGCGTATTCGGCTTATCTATGGCTCGTTATGAATGCCCCGGTCTCGCTTACCGCCACTTATGCATATGTAAATCCTGTTATCGCCGTACTTTTGGGAGTCGTTTTCTTGAACGAGGTAATAACGCTGAATTACGCACTCGGTGGAGCAATTATCATCTTGGGTGTTCTCACTGTTGTTTCCAGTGAGAATAAGGTGAAACGCTTAGCTAAAGGTTAATCAATTCAGCCTTCATGGTGGCACGATCAACAATAAGGGCGCTGTGATTTGGCATCAAGGTCCAACCAGATTGGCTCCATCCGGAAGACGCCACCAGGCAACCCATTCCGTCGAGTCGATAGCGAACTTCATAGTAATTTGGTTCGGTCCATGATGGGCGGTTGTCCTCATGATGTTCCGAGATGACTACTAAGTGTGAACTGTTCAAAAACATTGAATTTAAGCTGCTGTACTCATAACTTTTTTTGATGCTTCGGATTGCATCCAAGACTCCCGGTACGAAGCCTTGTTTCTTAATCTTGGTAAGAGCGAAGAGGAAAAGCAGCTCGCTATCGCCAGATCCCTCTCGCAATGCAATTAGATCCTCTGATATTTCAGGGAGAAGTGCGTCATATGGAGATAACGCTCCATTATGAATAAAACAAATATCTTCATAGGAAAATGGATGTGCATTTACATCATTAACTTCGATGCCAGGAGAAGCCCATCTGAAATGTAGAAGACCTCCTGAGGAACTCGAGTTTTTCGCGATTGCGTCAAAATTCGCGCTGGTTGCGGCGGTCTCAGCGCTCTTCTTGAGTTCGGCTTGATTTGAATCAACTAGGCAGAGCCCCCAACTATCCTTATGAACCTCGGATAGCTTCACAAACTCCTTAAAAGCGGGGCCAGCAAACTTCTCAATTGAAGTAGGGGCTTTTGCGACATAACCAAGGAGGCGACACATATCTCAACTCTATCGGCTAACCTCAAGTCATGTTATTAGAAGCTTTGATAATTATTGTTGCCGGAACCTTCATCCTGGAGTCGCTTCTTGATCACCTCAATCAGCGTAGTTCTGAAGCTAAGCCTGACCCTTTAGTAGCCCATCTTTATGATGAGAAAGAGCATCAACGCTCAATTACTTACGGGTATGAGAAGAATCAACTGGGATTGTTCTCTGGTTCGCTATCAACTGCATTAATGGTGCTTGCGATTGCCTTCGGTTGGTTCGCAAGCTTGGATCGCTTCGTTTCCGAGCGAATTGATAACTCACTACTGGTCTCACTCCTGTTCATTGGTGCGCTAAGTGTCATTAGTTGGCTTATCTCACTCCCATTTGCAATCAAGTCAACCTTTGGAATCGAGGCCAAATATGGTTTTAACAAGGCGACCCCTACAACGTTTATAACGGACATCGTCAAAGGCAGCGTGGTCGGCGTACTAATCGGAGGTTCACTCCTTACTGCAGTTATCTGGCTATATGAACGATTTGAAGATCGCTTCTGGCTTTATAGCTGGTTACTTGTCGCTGGTTTCTCAATATTCATGTTTATGTTTGGCACCAAACTGATTCTCCCGTTATTCAATAAGTTGACCCCTCTTCAGGATGGCGAACTCAAGGAAGCAATAGGCCAATACTGTAAATCCCAAGGTTATTCACTTAAGAATCTCTTTGTTATGGATGGCTCTAAGCGATCGACTAAGGCAAATGCATTCTTCAGCGGAATGGGAAAGAGCAAGACAATTGTGCTCTTCGATACCTTGATTGAAAAATTGAGCAAGGATGAAATTGTTGCAGTACTTGCCCATGAGATTGGGCACTATAAACGCAAACACACTCTTGCTATGTTCATGTCTTCTAATATCCAAACTTTGGCAATTTTCGCACTTCTTGGCTGGGCGCTCCAATATCCCGAATTTTCGAGAGCTCTAGGAGCCGAAGAGAGCAAATTCCACCTATCCGCGCTTGCTTTCTTCATCCTGCTGACTCCGCTACAAATACTCCTGGGATTACTCAATAACTCACTCTCTCGCCGCAATGAATTTGATGCCGATACCTTTGCTGCAAAGACTTTTAAGCAGGCCCCGATGCGAAGCGCGCTCTCCAAAATCTCAACCGATAGCCTTGCAAATCTAAACCCACATCCACTCTATGTGGCCTTTAATTACACCCACCCACCATTGGTTCAGCGACTGAAGAATGTTGGGAAATAGTTAGAGAGAATAAAAAAAGCCCACCGATTTGGTGGGCTTTTTTCTTGAGTTTCCTAGATATCGAAATAGAGTTCAAACTCTGCTGGATGAGGACGTAGTCGGACATAGTCAATTTCTGACTTACGCTTCCACTCAATCCAGGTATCGATAAGGTCTTTAGTGAAGACGCCACCGCGAGTTAGGAACTCGTGGTCTGCTTCAAGGCTATCGATTACCTTGTCTAGCGAACCAGGAACTTGCGGAATTGCTTTAGCTTCGGCTCCTTCTAGTTCGTAAAGATCCTTATCAACTGGCTTTGGCGGTTCAATCTTGTTGGTGATTCCATCAAGACCAGCCATCAAGATCGCCGAGAAGGCAAGGTATGGATTTGAGGATGGATCTGGGCATCGGAACTCGATGCGCTTTGCCTTCGGGCTTGTTCCGGTAATCGGAATACGAATACACGCAGATCTATTACGAGCTGAGTAAACGAGGTTTACCGGAGCTTCGTAGCCTGGGACAAGTCGCTTATATGAGTTCACTGTCGGATTAGTAAATGCAAGTAGCGATGGAGCGTGCTTCAAAATTCCACCGATATACCAACGAGCAATATCAGAGAGATTTGCATATCCATCACCCCAGAAAAGTGGCTTCCCATCCTTCCAAAGAGATTGGTGCACGTGCATTCCAGAGCCATTATCGCCAAAGAGTGGTTTCGGCATAAAAGTTGCGGTCTTGCCGGCTTGCCACGCAGTATTGCGTATGACGTACTTAAACTTCATAAGATCATCGCCAGCATGAAGAATGTCGTTGAAGCGGTAGTTAACTTCCATCTGGCCTGCAGTTCCAACTTCGTGGTGAGCACGCTCAACAAATAGGCCAACTCGCTCGAGGTTCATCACCATTTCATCGCGAAGATCTGCGAATTGATCGGTTGGCGAGACTGGGAAATATCCACCCTTGATACGTGTGCGATAACCGCGGTTTGGAGTCCCATCCGGGTCTTCTTTGATTCCGGTATTCCATGCACCTTCATAAGAATCAACTTCATAGTAACCAGTGTTCATCCCGGTTAGGTAGCGAACTCGATCGAATACATAAAACTCGGCCTCTGGTGCAAAGTAAGCAGTATCTGCGATACCGGTAGAGCGCATGTACTCAACCGCCTTTGTCACCACCTGGCGTGGATCGCGCGAGTAAGCAGAGTTGTCATCTGGATTTACTACTGAGAAGTGAACAACGAGAGTCTTCTCTTTGCGGAATGGATCAACGAAAGCTGTTTCCGGCGCAGGGAGGAGTTTCATATCTGATTCATGAATCGACTGGAAACCTCTGATGGATGAACCATCGAACATCAGGCCATCTTTAAAAACATCTTCGGTAAATTGACTTGCAGGTACATTGAAGTGATGTTGAATTCCAGGTAGATCAATAAAACGAACATCAACTAACGAAATGTTCTCTTTCTTGATGTAACTTATTAATTCAGCTGAGGTTTTGAACATGTTGCTCCTACGGCCTAGTTCTTCAGAATCAGTGACTCATCGTTGAGTGGATAGCCGGAATCGTAGATGGAAGCAGTGAAACCGGGGTATCTGGAGTGTTACGGTCATGTTTCGATTACCCGAGTCGACCCGCTGCGATGGGCTACGGTCTGACGGTGAATCCGGGCTTTGAGCGGGCATCCCTGGGTAGGCGGCTAGCCGCCTTAAGCCTCGATTGGGTCGTTGCCACCTTCACGACCGGGCTAATTTTCCCGATCTTCGCCAGCTCCCTAGCGCCGAGCCTGACTCGGCTCGTAATTTTCGTCATTGAGGTTAGCGTCCTGACGGCCCTGACGGGTGCATCTATTGGCCAACGGGTAATGGGCATCCGAGTTGTTAGCTATCCAGAGCAATATTTCATCATTCCCTCCAAGGCGTTTTTGCGGACAGTTCTAATTGCCTTGGTTGTTCCGCCGCTCGTAATAGATAGCGAAAGCAGGGGATTACACGATCGTTTTACAAAGAGCCAAGTTGTGAAAGTACGTTAGAACTTAACGAGGCTTGGGCATCCTCAAATTCTTAGGCATTGGCCCCTTAGGCAACGGAATATTCATACCGCCTATTGATTTCAAACGAGCGCGGAGTTCGCGGAGTTGAACCTTTGATAATTTCTTGGGAAATTTTTTCATTCGCCGTTGAAGTTTTCTGATGGAAACCTGATCTTTTTCGTTACCAACAATTAACTCAAAGACCGGAACGCCAGGTGCGAAGCGCTCCATTTTTCTTCGCTCATCATTAAGGAGCGTGCGCAGAGCCGCACCACCTTCACCAACCAGAACAATCCCAGGGCGACCAACAGCGCGATGAACCATATCTTGATTCTTATTTACATTTACAGCTGGCGAGACGGTCCAACCGCGGCGAATCGACATTAAGACACTTGCGCCGGCACCAGCTTCTCCTTCAATGGAAGCGTAAGCCGCGCTACTTGCCATTCGAGTGAAATAGAAAAAGCCGCCTAAAGCAGCTAGGGGGAATGTTACGAAAGCGCCATAACCGGGGCGACCGAACGCGGCTCCAAGGGCAATACCAATTCCCCAAAGTGGCAAGAAAACAGCCACGCATCGAAGGATGACGAAGGAATATTCACGTTTTGCTAATGCATAGGCATCGCGAATCGTCTTAAAACGTTTCTCGCGGGGAGCGCCATCTTTCTTCTTCCGACCAAACACTAGATTTCCTTCCTTCGCTTTCGACTCTCTAATTCAACCATCTCGGGCGTTGGCGCAGTGCCACCTAGGCGCGCGGGCGCCCATCGTTGCCCGATTGGAGAATCTGGGTATTCGTTCTGCGCGCTCTCAAGAAGTACTTGCATTGCCGCGATCAAACGCGCCAGAGCAGCATCGGGATTTTCCGAGGGCGAGAATTGGAGTGGAGCTCCGATGGAGACAATTATTGGCAGACCCTGTCGTTTGAAATTTCTTGGTACTCGCTTTGTCCAAATGCGTTGACTTCCCCAAATAATCGTGGGAAGAACTGGCGCCCCTGATTCCATTGCTAGGCGAATTACGCCACTTTTCATCGCCTTCAACTCAAAACTCTGCGAGATTGTTGCTTCCGGAAATACGCCGACAATCTCTCCTTTTTTCAAAGCTCTGAGAGCATCGACGAAAGATGGAGCGCCGTTATTTCGATCCACGCTTATGTGGCGCATTCCTCTCATTAGTGGGCCGGCGACCGGATGATCGAAGATCTCCTTCTTTGCCATAAATCGAGCGAGGCGGTTTGATTCAAGTAGCGCGGTTCCAGCTATTGCAAAATCGAGATATCCGACATGATTCATCGCTAGAAGCGCTGGACCTTGTCTTGGTATATGCGCTTGACCGTGGAACTTGAAATCTAAATCCAAATACTGCCAGAGTCCTTTAACGATCTGGATAATTGGGCGATATACCAACTCTGCCATATTCGAACCAGCTAACTCCGCGAGGTTGCCCGCGCGGCAGATGCTTCTTTGTAGAGGCGACCAGCACGGTAACTAGAGCGAACTAGCGGTCCGCTCATAACGCCGAGGAATCCAATTTCACGCGCTTCGTGCGCCAGTTCCACAAATTCCTCTGGCTTAACCCAACGTTCAACTGGGTGATGGCGTGGAGATGGTCTCAAGTATTGAGTAATTGTGATTAAGTCACAACCTGCTTGATGTAGATCTACGAGTGCTTTAGATACCTCTTCACGAGTCTCACCCATTCCTAGGATCAAATTAGATTTTGTGATTAAGCCAAAATCTCTGGCGCTGTTAATTACGCTTAAGGAGCGTTCATAATTAAAAGCGGGTCGAATTCGTTTAAATATTCTGGGAACAGTCTCTAGATTGTGAGCGAACACTTCAGGGCGGGATTCAAATACTTCATTAAGCAGTTTTGGGTTTGCCGAGAAATCCGGTGCGAGCATTTCAACCCCGCAGCCAGGTACAGCTTGATGTATTGCTCGGATGGTTTCTGCGTAGAGCCAGGCCCCTTCATCTTCTAGATCATCCCTGGCAACGCCAGTAACGGTGGCGTATTTCAAACCCATACTTTTAACCGATTCAGCAACTCTACGCGGTTCGTCCCGATCGAGTGGCGCAGGTTTACCGGTATCAATATTGCAGAAATCGCATCGGCGTGTGCACTGTTCGCCGCCGATGAGGAAAGTCGCTTCGCGATCCTCCCAACATTCAAAGATGTTGGGGCAAGCCGCCTCTTGGCAGACCGTATGAAGTTCTTCGCGTGAAACTAGTGAACGAAGAGCGGTGTACTCAGGTCCCATATGAGCGCGAGTCTTAATCCAGTCAGGTTTTTTCTCTATCGGGACCGCAGAATTTCGCGCCTCAATCCGCAGCAACTTACGACCATCGGGTGCGACCATCAGAGCGAAACCTTTGCGAGAGCTTCATAAATATGACGTTCTAGGACTGGGAGTACATCTTCGATAGCGGGGGATTGTCCTAGTTCGTTTGCAAATGATGTAACACCTGCATCGGCGATACCGCATGGAACAATTTTTTCGTAAAAAGAAAGATCGGGGTCGATATTCAGTGCAAAGCCATGCATCGTTACACCCTTAGCAACCCTGATACCAATCGCCGCAATCTTTCGATCACCTTTTGAATCGCGAATCCAGACTCCAGAACGTTCGCAGTAACGCTCAGCCAAGAGTCCAAATTCTTTGCATACTTCAATTAGAGAATTCTCTAATTCACGGACAAAGCCAACAACATCAAGAGAATCGCGTAGTTTCACGATCGGATATCCAACGATTTGACCCGGGCCATGAAAAGTAATCTTTCCGCCTCGATCGACATCAATTACTTTTGAACCATCAATCGGACGTTCGTTATCTAGAGTCCTTCGACCAGCGGTAAAAATAGGCGGGTGCTCCACCAGCAAAAGAGTATTTGGCCGCGCCCCTGCAACAACTTCCATATGAAATTGGCGTTGGATTTGCCAAGCTTCTTCATAATCAACGAGGCCGAGTCTTTTGAGTGCGACTGGCGCAGTATTCAAAGCTGTATCCGAAGGCACCGCCCTAGCCTACTTTCGAACTCTTCAATCGGCGTATTCGCCTAAGATAGCTCGTTATGAGTATCACATCCGAGAAGGTCATGCGAAGTAGGGCACGAAAAGGGCTCTGGTTAGCCGTCGTAACAATCATTGTCTGGATGGCAGTTGGCGGTTTCTCCGGCCAAGCTTTTTCCAAGATCTCCAATGTGCAAGAGAACGATAACGCAGCCTTCCTTCCGGAAAGTGCAGAGTCGACCGAAGCCGGAAAGCTAATTGTTAAGTTTTCGGATCAATCTCTTGATCTTCTCCCTACGCTACTAATTCTCGTAGGTGATTTAAACCCAACAACCAACCCTGAGAAATTTGCAGAAGTCAACGCATTCGCAGAAGGACTCGGAGCGAAAGTTTTGCCGGATTCTGGCGAACCGCTATCGAAGTATTTTGCCCCCGGGGTCCCTATTCAAGCGATTCCCTCTCAAGATGGCGAAGCAGTACTCATCAATGTTCAGATCGATTCAAAGATTGCCGGGGAAAATATTGGCGATGAACCTGCACTGCCACTGATAATTGAATTTATCCGAGAGTCAATGAAGAGTGAAATTCCTGGAGTTGAATCGCATGTAACAGGACCAGGCGGAATCTTTGCCGACCTCTTCGACGCCTTTGGTTCGATTGACACTACTTTACTTCGAACAACCTTGACGGTTGTAGCAATAATTCTGATTCTTGTATATCGATCGCCAGTACTTTGGATTCTGCCCCTGCTTAACGCTGGACTCGCACTTGGTTTAGCGACGATGATTGTCTATTACTTGGCGAAGAATGATGTCGTTGACTTGAACGGACAGACTCAGGGAATTCTTGATGTACTCGTCCTGGGTGCAGCGACTGATTACGCATTACTTTTGATTTCGCGATATCGAGAGGAGCTGCACAGCTACCAATCTCGATACGAGGCGATGCGCAGAGCTTGGCGAGGGGTTGTCGAACCGATCCTGGCCTCCGGAACAACGGTTGTTGCTGGCTTAATGGTTTTATTGCTCAGCGACCTATCTAGTAACCGAGGACTCGGTCCGGTCGGATCAATTGGGATTGTCTCGGCAATGCTCGCTTCTCTCACACTGCTTCCCGCCTTGGTGGTTCTATTTGGCCGTTGGGTGTTCTGGCCGCGAGTTCCTCGCTTTGATCACGCTGACGAGAAGTTATCTGGCTTTTGGTCGAAAGTCGGTTCATTTGTAGACCGCAAGCCGAAAGCAATTTGGATTACAACCACACTAGTACTTCTAATTTTTGCTGGTTTCTCAACCACCCTTAAGAGCGATGGCCTGGCTCAGACTGAGGCTTTCACTTCGAGAACTGATTCTGTAATTGGTCTAGATAAATTAGGCGAACACTTCCCAAGTGGAGAGGGGACACCGGTAGAAATCGTTGTTGATTCGGCCGATATCTCTGCTGTTTCTTCCGCAATCCAGGGTCTTCCCCAAATTGCGAATGTAACTCCAGTTTTCATTCAAGATCCACAAACGCGTCAACCCACCGGTGAATTGAAGGTAGTCGAGGGCAAGGCGTTGCTTTTTGCAACACTTGAGGTCCCGGCAGACTCTAAAGAAGCGAAAGAGTTGATACCGCAAATCCGCGGGGCCGCCAAAGCGGTAAATCAAAATGTATTGGTAGGTGGCCAGACTGCTATTAGCTTCGATATCGATCAATCTTCGAAGCGCGATAATCGTGTCATTATTCCAATCGTTCTCTTGCTCATCGCGCTAATTCTCGGACTTTTGCTACGCAGCATCTTTGCGGCTGGCTTACTTCTGGGAACCGTCGTTCTCTCCTTCTTCGCTACTCTCGGTGTATGCGCTCTGGTATTTGACAATGTATTTGGACATGCTGGTTCAGACCCATCATTCCCGTTATTTGCATTCGTCTTTCTAGTGGCGCTCGGAATTGATTACAACATTTTCTTGATGACTCGAGTGCGGGAAGAAACAATGACTATTGGCACTCGAGCTGGAATCATCAAGGGATTAACTGTTACCGGAGGGGTAATCACATCCGCGGGAATCGTCCTTGCTGCCACATTTGGAGTTCTTGGGATTCTTCCACTCGTATTCCTAGCCCAACTTGGATTCGCGGTCTCCTTCGGAGTACTTCTAGATGCAATTGTGGTCCGTTCACTATTAGTGCCGGCATTAGTAAATGTAATTGGACCGAAAATCTGGTGGCCTTCTAAATTGCAGCACGAGGGAAAATAGTCGAGCAATGCGAGTAGGGCTCATCGGTTATGGGCTTGCCGGGCGCAGCTTTCATGCGCCTTTGCTCCAAGCTTCGGGCTTCTTCGTAGCGGCGATTTGTTCTCGCTCCATAGAAAAGCGCGGATTGGCGCATAAAGATTTTCCGCTCGCCACAATCCTGTCGTCGGCTGATGAGCTAGTTGAAGAGGATTTAGATCTTGTAGTTGTTGCATCAACAAACGAGGTACACGCTTCACAGGCGAAACTAGCGCTAGATCGCGGCATTCCTGTAGTTGTCGATAAACCTATGGCGCTCAGTTATTACGAAACGCTAGCGCTCTTTGATTATGCACAGGAGCGCGGGGTTCCGGTGACTGTCTTCTTCAATAGACTTTTCGATAGTGACACTTTGACAATAAAGGAACTTCTGCAGAAGGGCGAAATTGGAGAAGTTTTCAGATATGAATCCAGATTCGAACGATTTCGACCTGAGTTAAATCTGCAATCTTGGCGCGAGACAACGCCCACAGATTTGGGCGGTGGGTTGCTATTGGATCTTCAGACTCATTTAGTTTCTATCGCGCTAGATATTTTTGGCCCTGCAACTCTTGAGTTTTCATCTATTCGGAAAGTTCGCGGCGGGGTGGATGATGATGTTCTACTAGTTCTGAAACATAATCAAGGGGTTGACTCATATCTCTCAGTTAGCGCTGTTGCGGGCGCTCCGGGTCCGCGCGTTAGATTAAGTGGAAGTCAGGGAACTTTGATTGCAAGAGAATTGGATCCACAGGAGGGAATGCTCAGGGCTGGATCAAAGCCAATTGTGACTGGTTGGAGCGATACTAAGAGCGCAACAAGTGAATTTAGAATTCACAGAGGAAGTGAATCATTTAATTATCGAGGCTTACCTGGAAATTATGTTGCTTTTTATAATCAAGTTATGGATGCCGTAAAAGGATTGGCAGAGATGCCAGTTTCGAGAGAGTTTGCGCTAGACGTAGCCAGAATTCTCGATCAGGCACTTGAGATTGATATTCACCGGTGACTAAGCGCGTACTCGTAATCGGCGCTGGTTGGGCAGGTCTAAATGCAGCCCGAATCCTCAATGAGCGAGGATTTCAGGTAAAGATTCTTGAGAAGAGCGATCGCGTTGGTGGTCGAGTCACCTCTGATTTTGTTGATGGATTCACCCTAGATAGAGGATTTCAAGTTATCAATCCAAACTATGGCGAGCTTCGTGAAACAAAAGCGATTGAAAGCGTCGTTATGAATTCACTGCCCAAAGGACTTGATCTCCGAACTAATCTAGAAACTTTTAGGGTCGGAGACTTTCGAAAGAACCTCCGTTATTTGAAAGGAAACTTGAACCGAGGGACCGGCGATATAAATGAGAAATTGGCGTTCCTTCGTTATCTGAGACAGAAAACCGAAGATATTGAATTTAAAGCTGCAATGGTTGAAGTTGGCTCGTTCTATAGCAAAGTATTGAAGCCATTCTTAAATGGCGTTTTCCTTACCGATAGCGACTTTGTTTCTAACCGGGTAGCACGTGAGCTGATCCATTGGTTTATAAAAGGCAATCCAGGAATTCCCGATGGTGGCGTTAGAGAGCTTTCTGAAGTTTTAGCTGCCGGACTAGATATCGAATTCGGCGTAGAAGTAAAGGCCGTCGGGTCACAAGAGGTAGTAACGAATTCTGGAAAAGAGAGCGCCGATGCAGTTGTTCTAGCCACCGACCCGGTAGTCGCGTCAGAAATGATTGGATCAAAGGCACCCGGAATGAGTTATTCAGAGACTTGGTATTTCAAGGTACCTAAGGGTGAGATTTCAAGTGATCACCTTAGAGTAGGAGGCAATGGTCCTGTGGTGAGCACAGTTGCGATCTCTAATGTTGCAAGTAGCTATGCGCCTGAGGATTCGACTCTGGTTGCTGCTACATCGTTAATTCATTCACCCGAGCCAGAGATCCGATCTCACTTAAGTTATCTCTGGGAAATTCCTACTGATAATTGGGAGATAATAGAGAAATACCAGATTCCAAATTCGCTGCCCTTTCATGGACCAGGTCAGGATCTAACCTCTGGAGTTCTTAGTAATACCGGAATATTCCTTGCCGGCGATTGGCGTGCGACTCCATCACAACAGGGCGCTCTATTGAGCGGTCGTTTGGCGGCGTTAGCGGTTATTTCTCATTGATTAAGGCAGCCAGCGCCGGCGCTAAATGCGGATAATCAAATTCAAAACCAGAATCAATAAGTTTCTTCGGCATCACTCGTTTGGAACCCAATATTTCTGATGAAAAGCCACCTAAAAGAATTTTGAGCGCAAAACCTGGAACTGGAATTAAGGCCGGACGACGTAGCGCACGGGCCAAAGCGGCGGTAAATTCTTGATTTGTTGCGGGATTGGGGGAGACGAGATTTACTGGACCCTCTATATCTTTTTCAAGCAGATAACAGATCGCCTTTATTTGATCATGCAAGGTAATCCATGACCACCATTGCTTACCATTTCCAAGCTTTCCACCAACGCCTAATTTGAAGAGCGGCAACATCTTTCCTAACGCGCCACTTGTGGGTTCAAGAACTAAACCAGTTCGAATCTTGATGATACGAGTCTGCGAAGCACTATCGGCAGCTGCCTCCCATTCTTTACAGACTGCAGCCAGAAAATCATCACCGGGGCGATCATCCTCGGTTACCGATCGATTTCCAGTTTCTCCATACCAACCAATCGCACTTGAGGAGATAAAGACTTGGGGTTTTAATTTGGCAACAGCGGTCGCAATTGTGTTGGTTCCAAGTAATCTCGAATTCAAGATCTCAGCTCGATATTTCTTCGTCCAACGCTTGTCGCCAACATTGGCGCCGGCAAGATGAACTACTGCATCAACGCCTTCAAGCGGCGCAAGATCGACTTCGCCAGATCTTGGATCCCATAGAACCTCATCAGGGGAGAGGACTGGGCGCCTAACAAGTCTTTGAACAGTATGTCCTTCAGACTTTAGATGTCCAACAAGCGCCGAACCGATCATTCCGGAAGCGCCTGTTATTGCTATGCGTTGCGGCAGGGCCATCTTGGCTCCTTAAAGTCCGAGGTCAGATTCGAAACGACCCTCTTCAAGTCGCTCTTTAAGCGTGGTGAGAAAACGTGCAGCATCTGCACCATCGACAATTCGGTGATCGTATGAGAGCGCCAAGTAGACCATGGAGCGGATTGCAATTGTTTCGCCACCATCTTCACCCTTTACAACCATGGGGCGCTTCACGACTGAGCCGACTCCAAGAATTCCAACTTGTGGTTGATTAATGATTGGAGTGTCAAAGAGCGCGCCTCTCGAGCCAGTATTTGTAATAGTAAATGTTCCGCCACCTAATTCATCTGGAGAAATCTTGTTCTCTCTTGTTCGCGCCGCGACGTCAGCGATACGGCGAGCGATTCCGCCCATGTTGAGATCCCCGGCATCTTTGATAACTGGAACAAGTAGTCCGCGTTCGGTATCGACTGCGATTCCAAGGTGTTCAGCTCCGTGATAGGTGATTTCATCACCTTCTACAGAAGAATTCAGAACAGGATGCACCTTAAGCGCTTCGCATACTGCTACTGCGAAGAAAGGTAGGAAACTTAACTTCACACCTTCACGAGCCTCAAAGGTCGCCTTCGATTTATCGCGCAATCTCGAAATCTTGGTTATATCAACCTCAACAACGGTTGTTAGTTGAGCACTTATTTGTAGAGACTCCAACATTCTTGCCGCAATAACTTTGCGCAAACGAGTCATCGTAACTTTTGTACCGCGAAGTGGAGATGGCGATACGGGAGATGCAGTTCGCACCGAAGGTATAGAGGTTGATTGGGGAGCCGAAGTCGCGATTGGTGTTGCCTTTGGAATGGCCGCAAGAACATCTTCTTTACGAATACGTCCGCCTACTCCAGTTCCATTAACTCTTGAAAGATCGACTCCGCTCTCAGCGGCCAGTTTGCGAACGATTGGAGTTATGTAGGCGTCATCGAGCGCTGTTGACCTGGTTGTAGCAGCAGGACTTGTGGTGGCAGGAATTAGAGGTGGGGGAGTTTGTGGTGGGGCCGGAACTGGTTTTGGCGCCACCGGTGGCGGGGTAACAACAGGAGCGGCTACAGGCGCCGGTGCCGGAGTCGGTATTGGTGTCGGAGCAGGCGCTGGAGCGGAGGGAGTTGCGCCGGAACTTGCTCCGATTGTTGCTAGACGTGCACCTACTGGAACGGTGGAGTCAACTGCTACATCAATTGAGAGGAGAGTTCCGGAAGCTGGCGCTGGAATCTCGGTATCAACCTTGTCGGTAGAAACTTCAAGTAACGGCTCATCCGCCACCACGTGATCTCCGACAGATTTAAGCCATCTAGTTACTGTTCCTTCGGAAACTGATTCTCCGAGGGCTGGCATTACAACTATTGCCGCTCCTGCAGCTGGAGCTGCAGATGTTGGCGCAGAAGGTGTTGCCGGAGATGGAGTTGGTGCCGGAGTAGAAACAGCAGCAGGTGTCGAAGCGACTGGCGGAGTCGGTGTTGGAGTTGATTGAGACGAAGCGCTTTCTCCAATTACTGCTAACTCAGCGCCAACTGCCGCAACCTGATCGACGGCAACAACTATTTTCTGTAACACGCCTGCTGCTGGTGATGGAATCTCGGTATCAACTTTGTCGGTAGAAACTTCGAGTAGTGGCTCATCTAAGGCAACTTGATCGCCCTCTTTTTTGAGCCAACGAGTGACCGTACCTTCTGTGACGCTCTCACCTAAGGCCGGCATCTTCACCGAAAAAGTCATCTCTTCCTCTCTAAGTCCAGCTCAAAAGATCTTGCAGAAATTCCACCCTCGCTCGTAAGCGGGGTATGGCTCAATTCACTAGCGGGATTATCCATGCGCATGCAACGGTTTTCCAGCCAGCGCTAGATGAGCCTCGCCCATAGCCTCGGAGAGAGTTGGGTGAGCGTGTATCAAGGGTGCAACATCGAAGGCATCGGCCTGCCAATTGAAAATTAGTTGAGCTTCAGCGAGAAGTTCACCCACGCGGGAACCGACCATATGTATTCCGAGGACTGGACCATTTTTTGCAGATACTAGTTTTATCGATCCCGCCGTTTTTAGGATTTGAGCTTTTCCGTTTCCGGCCAGATCGTAATTTAATTCAACAACTTCGTAACCTTTTGCTTTTGCTGCGGCTGTGGTGAGACCGACTGAAGCAACTTCTGGTTCAGAGTAAGTAACTCGGGGAACTCCATCATAATTAATGGCTCGCGGATTCAATCCAGCAATCTCTTCGGCGACTAGGATTCCTTCTGCGAACCCAACATGTGCTAACTGGAGGGTTGGAATTAAATCGCCGACTGCCCAAATTCCTGGAACATTAGTCCGACACTTTTCATCAACGAGAATATAGCCACGATCCATTTTCACACCTTGCTCTTCATAGCCAAGGTTTGCCGAAACTGGTCCCCGTCCAACCGCGACAAGAAGTAACTCTGCACTGAAAGTCTTTCCATCTTCGAGCGTTACGACTACGCCCGAGTCGTTCTTAGTGACGCTCTTGAACTTCGTTCCTAATTCAAAGTTAATTCCACGCTTGCGAAAGGCACGCTCTAGTTGCTTGCTTGAGGATTCATCTTCGAGTGCGATTAGATGCGGAAGGGCCTCGATTATGGTTACTTCTGCGCCAAAGGATTTCCAAACCGATGCAAATTCGCATCCAATTACACCGCCACCCAGAACAATTACGGATTTCGGAACATGATTTAGGTGCATCGCATGATCACTTGTCATTACTAGCACGCCATCAACTTCAAGGCCTGGTAAAGATTTTGCATATGACCCAGTCGCTAGAACTACATTCTTTCCGGTGTAGCGCTGACCATTAACCTCAACCGTATCTCTTGAGACTAACCGTCCGGCGCCTTCTACATAAGTTACCTTTCGAGATTTCACAAGTCCTTGTAAGCCCTTATGGAGCTTTGAGATTACGCCATCTTTGTAGGAGTTAACTCCCGCCATATCTATCGCGTGAAAATCTGCTTTTACGCCAAAATCTCCCGCGTGACGTGCGTTATCTGCGATCTCGCCAGCATGTAGAAGCGCTTTTGTTGGAATACATCCTCGATGGAGACATGTTCCGCCCAATTTATCTTTCTCTATAAGGGCCACATTTAGGCCAAGCTGCGAAGCGCGAAGAGCGCATGCGTATCCGCCGCTTCCACCACCGAGAATTACTAGATCAAAATTAGCCACGACAACCTCACGAATTCACTAGTTCTAAGGACTTATCTTGCCAGTATCAACGACCTGCCTGGTCCTCCGCGAATGCGAGGAGAGTGCGAAGTGCGACACCTGTTCCGCCCACCGTCGTGTAACCGTGAGGCTTCGATTCGTTGTACGCCGGTCCTGCTATATCTAAATGGAGCCAGGGTAGCTCTGGCGCAACGAAATCCTTAAGGAACAAACCGGCAACGAGCATGCCTCCCATGCGTTCTCCGATATTTGCAATGTCAGCCACGGGCGAATCTAGAGATGCGCGCAACTCTTCCGGTAGTGGCATCGGCCAGAATTGCTCACCAGAGCGACTTACCGTCTCCAAGAATTGATCGCGGAATTTCTCATCATTTGTCATAACGGCGCTTGTTCGTGTTCCAAGCGCAACAACTTGAGCGCCAGTTAAAGTTGCAACATCAACGATCCCATCTAGTTTTCCGCCCTTATTTCCGACTTCGGCGGCCTTAACTAAGGCATCTGCGAGAATCAATCGACCTTCAGCATCTGGATTTAAAACCTCAACAGTTTTTCCGCCATAAATGGTGATTATGTCGCTCGGCCTGGTTGCAGTGTCGCTGACCATGTTCTCAGCCAACGGTGCCCATGCATCTATCTCGATAGGAATCTTCAACTCGGCGATTGCGAGTATTGCGGCGGAGACAGCTGCTGCGCCACTCATATCTGATTTCATTGCTTCCATTCCCTGAGCCGGCTTTAGCGCCAAACCTCCGGTATCAAAGGTGATCCCTTTGCCAACATAAGCGAGGCGCTTCTTGGCGCCCTTGGGGCGATAGGAGATGTGAAGCAAACGCGGTGGGTTAGCTGAACCTTGACCGACTCCGATGATGCCACCGTATCCAGATTTCTTAAGTTGCTGTTCATTAAGAACTTCAACTTTCAATGATAACTTCTTAGCGAGTGGTTGGAATCTTGCGCAGAATGAAACTGGATTCAAGTGGCTTGGCGGAGTATTAACCAA
>Ga0208542_1000537_pt1 | contig 17219 bp, 19 predicted proteins | sample DEB08_DNA_3_FD_185495 | JGI IMG/M metagenome (GOLD analysis project Ga0208542, IMG submission 185495) | Aqueous microbial communities from the Delaware River and Bay under freshwater to marine salinity gradient to study organic matter... | ecosystem: Environmental > Aquatic > Marine > Coastal ... | reverse complement strand
AGAAGTTATAAAAAGATATTAATAAATTACACAAATATCAAAGAATTAATCTTCAATAATAGAAAAAATCAAAGATAAAAGACATAAAATTACATTCTTATAATTTCTAAATAATTCTTATAATTCTAAAATAATTTTTATTATGTATTTTTAATCATAAAATCACTCACCATTCCACATATTCATATCGTCTTCCGCTTCACACATATTTTCGTAGTTCTGTTGATTTACAATATTCTTTTCAATATTCTTATTCTTTTGTTCTGTTTGATTTAACATGTATTCATTATAAATATTATTCACAATTCTCGCTTTTGACCGAGCAGAATAATTCTTATTTCCGTATCTTTCATTAAAACTATCTTCAAAGAAATCCATATAATTATGTCTGTCAAGACGCTTCATATATTTCGGTAGTTGATTAAGATTGATATAGTTTCTAATCATACTCGCCGTAGCATTCTTGAAGAAATCATTATCATTAAAATTAGAATTAATGAAATCAACAATTTCTTTTATGTGTCGTGTAATAATCTTATTTCCATTTGAGAGTTCAACTTCGTAAATGTATGAAATCATATTTGTTTTATTTTACTTAATATTAATTAGTGTCAAATCTTTAAGTAGTTTATCACATATTATTTATTTATTAATTAAACACTTATCAAATTAATATCAGTAATTTCATTCAATAAATTACTTTTGGTTCGTTTCAATACATTATCATATTTCTCTTTCATGTTATAAACGATTTGTTTTTCTTGTGAATAAATATTGTCTGTATGTTGGTAAAATACTGAATGAAGTTTTAGTTTTCTTGATAATAGTTTTTCAAGACTATCACTATATTTACATATCTTTTTAATTTTATCATAAGTCATTTCATTAAGATTTAGTGATTTCTTTTTCACATAAAAAATCGGTATTAGACTTTCTCTTGTCTTAATGATTTCATTAATCTTTTTCATGTCATAGATATAAAAATCTTTAATTTCAATTTGTTCTGTAAGAATACAATAAACTTCATACATTCTAATAGTTTCATTATCATTAAAAGAATAATAATCATTCATAATTCTCGGTAATGTAATCAACATAAAAGCAAAGTTTCCACTCACATAATTATTTGTATTAGTTTTATTGACAACTAAATAATCAAATATGTCGTCTTCAAATCGTCGTGTATTCCAAGAAGCACAATCGGTTTTCATAATCTTTTTGATATTTTCAATATTTTTAGACATAATTGAATGATTGTAATTCATTCTTATCTATATATGTTATACATATTTTATTTTAGTAAATTATCTTTAAATAATTTATCTCTATTGATTATATAATTCAAAAGAGTTAATGTAATAAAAAAAGTTATAAAAAAAAAGATTAAATTATTGTAAGTGAAGATTAACTGAAAAAGATTGTTTTATAAAATCATTCATTTTTCCAATTTTCAAAACAAAAAACGATTTATTATCTCCAATATTTACAACCATATTTTTTATGATACTATCGGTCGTAAATTGTTTTTTCATTTTATTCCAATCAATACTTTCACAGAAATTATCATACAAATCATTCTTATTATCAAATATGTCTTGTATGATATTTTCATAACTTTCATATCTATCAGTTATATCGTATTCATTCATTAGTTCTTTATTGTTTTCAAATCCATATTTATTTATGTATATCATGTTGTTATATTTGTATTGTCTCTTCATAAAAATATCATAAAGACAAAGATATTTGATAAATCGTTTTGATTTATTTTTTTCAATTATCTTTTCAAAAATCTTCCAATTATTCGTGAATATTTCATTTTGTTTATCATAAATTATATTACACCAATTAACACAATTATCAAAATCTCTCTTGACAAAATTGTAATCATTATTCAGTTTCATTAAAACAAAATATAAACACTTATTCATGTCTTCTTTCGTTTGAAAACTTTTCTTCCAATCTTCATATTCTTCTTTTGTGATTTCATAAACATTTCGTTCAATTTCATATTTGACTTCTTCACTACACATTCTTAATTTATTATAATATTAATATAAGTCTTATCTTTAAATACTTTAACTCTATTTATTATTATTATCATTATCATTCATTTTATTTTCAACGGCAAGTTTTCTTCGGTAAGCAGTATAAAGTTTTCTATCTTTGTCGGTTAGATTGTCTTTTATATCTAATAACATGATAATATCATTCAATTTATTTCTTTGTGAGTTGTATGATAAGTTTTTCATATTATTCACAATCTTATCAAAATTACTAACTAATAATTTGTCAATTGTATCTTTATCAGTAATCATTATTTTATTATCCAAAAATATCTTCTGTAATGATTTTATAATACTTGAATATCTTTGAATTGTAATCGGTTTTTGATTATTTGATAGTCTTGTTTCATTTATATCGTCAAATACAAAAAACTTTTTAAATTGTTGAATATTACTATCTTTCAAAGCACTCATGAAATCTTTATTCGCTTGTGTTTTTGATTTCATTTTTATCGGTTGTTCGTTATTAACTTTTTGTAATTGTTCTGTTTGTTTTGGTGTTAATTGATTTTCGGTCTTCTTCGGTTGTAATGATATATCTTTTGAAACTTTAACATTCTTATTTGTCTTCTGTGGTTTCTGTGATACAATAACTTTCTTAACATTATTATTTGTCTTCTGTGGTTTTGATACAATAACTTTCTTAACATTCTTCTTTGGTGAATTATTCTTTGGTTTCTTTTTCATATTTACTTTATCATTCATATTATTTACATTTCCGTTTTTTTGACTATTTTTTGAAGACATATTTGTAATATTATTTTGATTATTCATACTGATTTATACTTAATTAAATTAAAATAATCTTTTGACTATAATTTTAAAAAAAGAATAATCCAAGATTATAAAAGTTCAAAATAAAAATTAATTGTCTCGCACAACAATCTACATATATAATTGTATTATGTTTCGTGAGACTATTAATTTTAGTTTTGAGAAAAAGATATATTATTTTTAAAAAGATATATTATTTATTCAATTTTCTTCACATTATATATTTCATTAGCAGTATTAATTGAATGTCCGTTTTGATAAGCACTTTTAGAAAAATTATCAATTGATTTATCTTTCATGTTAATATAATGATATTTTCTAAATATAGTTGAAGAAATCTTTTTGTTAATGTATTGATTACTGAAATATTGTAATAATAATGTTAAATCGTTTGAAGTTAATTGTCTGTTTTTTATCATAAATAAGTTCTGTGTTTCATTCTTATTAAATCCAATACATTTCAAATATTTATTAATTAACAATCTTATCGGTTTCTTATCTATTTCAAAAAACCGAATTGTATTACTATCATTATGAATTGTTTTATCTCTTCCAATAGATAAATATTGATTAGTTCTATCTATCACAAGATAATTTTTATTTGATTTATCTTTTAGTTTATTGTAATTAACTTTTGAAATAATAATCATGTCATAATAATCATTTCTTATTGGGTATTCAAGATATAGATTTATCAAAAGATAAAACATTATTAATTTCTGTTCTTTATCTGTTAATGAATTGAAATCACTTTGAAATAATTTATCTTTATCAATATCAGTTTTTACTTTCTTTATTAACATATTCATTTCTTTCGGTGTTGGTATATTTTCTTCTTGTGATTGTGTTAAATTATTCTTATTCTTATTATAATGTTCGTTCAGTTTATCTCTAATAATTTCATAAGTTTTTATTAGTTGTTTATCTTCTTCTTTTTGTGAATTAATTGATTGTAAAAGATAGATAATACTATTCAAATAATTTCGTATTGTATTTGGTTTCATATCGCTTTCAATCATAGTATTTATCACTAATTCAATATCTTTCAGTTTTGACATGTTATTATCCAATAATGATAATAACTTTGATATATTGTTAATGATTGTATTGATTGAAGAAGTTGAAAGTGGTTTTCGGTTTGTTTCAGTTCTATAAGTTGATAATGATTGTGTAATTTTAATGACTAAACTTTCATTCATTTTTGTCTTTGTTCTTGTTTGTTTTTGTTTCGTTTTTTCTGTCGTTTCATTTGATATTATTTTATTTATCAAGTCATTTATCATAAGTGAAGAATATATATCGTTCATTTTAATTTAATAAAACATTTTAATTTTAAATATAATTTTTTTAAAATATTTTAATAAAAAAAGTTAAAAGAAATGTCAAAATCAAAATTAATAGTCTCGTGAAGCAATATACAATTTAATATGTATTATGTTGTGTGAGACTATTAATTTTTTATTTGACTTATTCATATTTATAATTTCCAATATTACAATATGATAATTCACTATTCGGTATGTAATCTTCACTTATTTCATATTTCTTATATTTCTTGAAATCATAATTATCTTCTTCAAAATCTTCATTATTATCCATGTCGTCTTCAATATCTATATATTGATATTTCTGTATTCTATTTGGTTTTATTTCATAAGAATAATGTATTATATTATTTTCTATCTTTTGTGTGATAAAACAATTCATTAAATAATCAAGTTCATTATAGTATCGTGTATTATAACTTCCAACATTCTTCCAATATGAAAAGATATAATTATTATCACTTTCACATAATTCCCCACTAAATCCAAGATTGAATATTTCATATATTTTATTCAATCTATCAAATCGTCTTTCATTAATCATATTTACACATATTATATCTTCTTCGTCCATATCGTCTTTAATTTCTCTTGTTCCATATTTCATTAGTAATTGTTTATTTATCATTTGTAATTTGTCTTTTCTGTATTTTATCCAACCGACTTCATGACATATTTTATCTTTCAAATCAAAACATAAATCATTAAATAATGTTTTGAAATCCATAATATTATATTTAATATATATGACAATCTTTAAATAGTTTAACTCTATTTAATAAAAAGTGTAAAAAAAGTAATGTAAAAAAGATAAATTAACTTCCCAAAAATAATTCAAATTGAATACTATTCGGTGATTTTTGTGATATACTTTCTAAAAATACATGATTTAAATATTCATATTGAAATGTATTATCTTTTGAATAATATTCACTATCTATCATTTCATTTAAAACTTGTTTTAATGTAATCGGTTTTCCGTCAATACTTCTTATATGTAAATAATTATTGTATTTGTTTTGTTCCATTATTGGTAGAGAAGAATATTCATACATATTATCTCTCTTATCAAATAATATAATACTTTCTTCTGTTGATATTATTGTATTTAATGGTTCTTCAATACATAATCGTAAATATGTTTTATCTTCAAAATATTCTTGAAACTCTCTGTATTCTTGGTCTCCGTATGGTTCATAATCTAAATCCATTTTATTTATAATATTTATAATTGTTTATCTTTTAAATAGTTTGTCTGTATTTATTTTATTATATTGTCAAGATAATATTTATATAAGATTTCAGCAAGTCTCCCCCATGTTTGAATATGATTATCGGTTTCAGTAATATCAAAATGATTACATAAAACACTTATTACTTTTCGGTGGTCTTGTAAGAAATCCAAATAATAACTATCATTTACATATAAATCATATTCTAATGATTTTAATTCTTCTTCACTATATTCATGAAGCGGTCTTTCATTTGTAATATGATTGTATAATGTATCGTTTGTTTGTGTATTATCACTTTCATAATTTATAATATCAATATCGTCATATAAACATAATTCTATCTTTTGAATATGATTACAAATATTCATTTCAATATTAGATTTATATTTATCATAATCTAATCCAATCCACTTACAAATCATTTTATAATCATTTTTAATTTTATCAATCGTTTCACTTTGAAATAAATATCTTTGAAAATTATGTTGTATTTCGTCTAATCTATTCATTATTAATAAACATGACTGAAATATCTTTAAGTGGTTTGTCTGTATTAAATAAAATTGTAATACATACAATAAAAAATGAATGTTAAAAAGAATGACAAACAATTATAAATTGTTTATGATTATATCAAAGATATAATGACTAATTATTGAAATTAATGACTAACTAATGAATGAATGTTCTATATTTGACTTCACATACTTTTTCAAATGACTTATCTTTACAACATTCACATATTTCTTTTTCCCCACAATTGAATAATCGTTTTCTAAAATCTACAAGAGACTTCGCAATATAAGATATATATTGTTGTTTATCTTTTTCAACTTTATCATTAATAAATGTATCTTCTTGTGATAAATCTTGAAGTCTTGTATCCATTTCCCATTCAAGAATAGTTGTATTATCAATCGCAATTTCTCTTTTATATATTTCAACTTCTTCGTTTCCAACAGATAAATAATATTCAACAAATATCCCAAAAGAAAGTGTATCTCTTCCAACAACCATATCATAATAAATATCATTAAAATAGTCCATACATTCTCCAAAGTTTCCAGTTAAATCATGTGTTTCATTTGAAGTTAAAATATCATATTTATCCGTATGTTTCGGTTTTGAAAAGATATTTACACTTCCATTCATATTTAAATTAAATACAAATTGAAATCCATTTGTATCTTTATTATTTCTATCAACAACTTCACAACCATTTAAGATAATTCTAATTCTTGAAGTCATTTATCCGTATTTATTATAATTGTATATATAGTCATATCTTTAAGTAATTTGTCTCTAATTATTTTTATATGATATTAAAATCCCAAAAATAAAATTAATAGTCTCACACAACACAATACATATATAATTGTATAATGTCGCACGAGACAATTAATTTTGATTTTGACTTTTCACAATACTATTTTGATATTTGTTGTATATTTCTCTTTTACACATTTCCAATCCTTCATATTTATATTGTAAATCGTTTAATTGTTTTTGTAATTCTTTTATCATGATTTCTTGTTCTTTGTTTCTCTTGTCAAGTTCATTACAAATAACTAATTGATTGAAATATTTATACATATTATATTTAATAGTCTGTATATTTTAAATCTTTCAACGATTTCAATTCAAAATCCCCAATTCTTTTTCTAATCTTCTCTGTATCTTCGGTTCTTATTAAATTATATATATATTTTTCACACATTTCACTATTATTAAAATATTTATTGAATGTTTGTTTAATAAGAGTTGTAATTCCATTATCATTTGAAATATCTATATTTTTCTGTGATTTCAATATGTTTTCATTCATATTAATCTTATCAACAATTTCAATAAATCGTTTATCATTAATTTTATATTTGATTGTTCCGTATTTGTAATTTCTATGATAATCATTCAATACTAAACAATAACAAAATTGATTTATTTTCATTATATAGTTTTCATTCTGTTCTATCTTATTCATGTCGTTCGTTGTTTTTATCTTTTTAATAATACATTCACGATTTCTCGTATGTAATTTTAACAATAAAAAACATAAAAGATATTCATTATCATTCAATTTATCACTATTCAATAATTCATATAATTTCGGTTTATCAATCATATTATTCTTAATTTCATTTAATTTCTGTTTGATACACTTATCATAATGACTTCGTATAAAAAATTGTTCTTGTTGTGATAATTCTTCTTTACATATTTTTAATTGTTCGTCTAATGATAATTTCATGATTTCAATTACTTTCTTTCTTTGTGATAAATTATCCATATTATCTCTATTAATTATTTTAATGATAATATCTTTAAATACTTTAACTCTATTGATTTTTATTATGAGTTAATTTTCTGTTAGATATTGATTTATAATATTCAATAAACTTATCATAACCAACTTGACAATCACTATTTAATATTTTATATCTGTATGAATTATTTACACAATCATAATCCAATTCATATTTATCAAAGAAATTATCGTTGTATTTTATCCAAAAGAAATCATTTTCATTTGATTTTCTAAAATCCCAAACAAAGATACATTCATTATAATAATCTCTAATATTTTCCAATTTCACTTTACCGATAAAATAACTATCATATTTATCAAATCCATTTTTATATTCTCGTTCTTTATACTCACAATAACAACTATATAAATTGTTTATATTCACAAGTAAAAAATCAACATTACAATATTTAAAATGTGATTTCAGTATTGTATAATTTTCACTTAAATCTTCGTTCAACTCTAATAAGAAATCTAATTCACTCTGTAATATATTTGTCGGTGTTTCCATATTGTAATCACAATAATCACTATATCTAATAAGAATAAAATAAAAGACATAACAGAATTATAAAAAGTTTTTTGACTTCAATTTAACACATTATCAAAATGTAATTCAAAATGAATATCATTATTTATCTTTTTATTTATCATAACTAATACAATATTATCATTATCTTTATCTTCCAATAATTTTAAACATTCAGTATTATCTTTCAATTGTTCCAATATATCTCTCGTAGTTATATAATCTTTGAAGAGTTTTCTTGTGATTTTATAATAATTACTTCCATGATTTAACATTCTCCAATCTTCACACATAATATATTCTTGATATGAAATCGGTTTATCTATCTCTTGTAATTCTTCTTCACTTAATCCAATAAAAAATGAAAACTTCTTTTTAGAATGATAATCATAAAGATATTGAATAACATGTTTATCTTCAAAGATTTCATTATTCATTTCTAAATATTCATTCAATACTTCGTCTCTATTGATTATGTAATAGTTAATATATTCTTCGTCGCTGTCAGTCATATAAAATCACAATAATATTCAATTTATTATTATGAATATAATAATCCAAAAACAAACATAATAAAAATATTTTAATTTAATCTTCTTCACTTATACATGAATTAATTTCAAGATTTAATGAAGCGTCTTCATTCAAATCTAACGAATGAATATTTTTCTTAACTAATGAATTAATTATCTTTTCACGATATTTTCTTTTAGTCTTTTCATTCACTTCTATCTTATGTGGATAATAAGTTTCAAATAATTCTTCTGTGTAATCAATCCAATTCCAAGAAATAATATATTCTATATATGGGGTTAAATATATGTCTGTGTATTTTTTATTTGAATGAAACATATTGTTTATTTCTTTTTCACTATATCTATCCAAATCAACTTCTCTATACTTTTCAGTATCTTTATCATAAAATAATTGTGTTGAATATTTGAAGATATTTTGTAATTGACCGATTGTCATGTTCTTATACAATTCTTTATCAATCAAAGTATTTATTGTTTCAATTAAATCGTCTCTATTCTTACAAATTATTTCTGTATTACAATCATAAAGTTTCACGATATAAATTACTTTTTTCATAATGTTATTGAATATTTTAATATTTAGAAGAAAAAAATTAAAAATACATAATAAAAATTATTTTAGAATTATAAGAATTATTTAGAAATTATAAGAATGTAATTTTATGTCTTTTATCTTTGATTTTTTCTATTATTGAAGAATTATTTTTCTATTATTGAAGAATTATTTTTCTATTATTGAAGAATTATTTTTCTATTATTGAAGATTAATTCTTTGATATTTGTGTAATTTATTAATATCTTTTTATAACTTCTATATTTTCAAATGATTTCTATTAATAACGATAGATTTGTATTAATAGATTGTCAAAAATATTTTTAATAGTCTCACACAACAATCAACATATATAATTGTATAATGCTCCACGAGACAATTAATTTTTAGTTTGCGATTTGGTTAATAAGAATAATATTATCTTTATTTAAATTATATGAATTGCCGTCTTTAAATACAATATTATCACGATTATCACAACCATATAAAATATTCAGTAAATTATCATAGTATCGTTTCTTATGTTGAATTGATTGAAAAGTTGTTTTAATAGTTTTCATTCAATATAATAATTATATGATATATTTTTATTTAACTTGAAATTACAATAATTTTAAACATGTTTCTCAAAACTAAAATTAATAGTCCCACACAACACAATACATATATAATTGTATAACGCTGTGCGAGACAATTAATTTTCATTTTGACATTCAGTTTAAAAAGAAATTTGATTTTTATTTGAAAAAAAATAATTAGAGTAAAACTACTTAAAGATTTGACACTTATTAATAATATAATAGATAATGACAACAAAGAATAAGAAAGTAATTTTAGAGAACAAACCCTTCACACTTATTAAATGGTCTTACAATTCTAAATGTGAAAGTAATATTGATTTTAAACCGATTGAATGTAAAAATATCACTAAACAAGAAAATAAAATCAAAGAACATTCAAAAGATAGTAAATCACATAATCTATTTGAATATACATACAACGAACATTATTGTAAAGTTTGGTTTGATATTGATATTGATAGTGAAGTAAATGGAATTGATATTTCTATCTTACATAAACTTCTCAAACAATTTCATACAAAAATGAATGAATATTTACAAGAACCAATTGATATTAAGAACATGTTAGTTTATATGAAAAAAGAGTTTCTACCAAATAATAATGTTTATTCAATTCACATTATTTACAAAGACACAAAAATTAAATATGAAAACAACTTGAAACTTATGACAATTATGAAAGATACAAAATTAAATACATTAACAAATCATTTAGATAGTAGTAATTTGTATCACAACAAAAGACAATTATGTCTCCCATATAATTCAAAACCATATAGCGAAAAGATATTGAAACTTGGATACGATAATCCACATAAATCACATGATAGAATATTTATTGATTTCAATATTAACAATAAAGAAAATTACACACAAAAACAAACACCAAATCAAAGAGATTATCTCATTAGTTATATCGTAGATAATTATGTTGAATATTCACTAAAAGAAGAATATAATGAAATTGTAATTGAAAATAATACCGAAGAAAAACAACAATATCAATCAAAAGAAAATGTAAATAATTTACCGACATTTTGGATTAATGAACCAATCAAAGACGAAATTGTTGAAATTATTATGAGTGAAATGGACGATAAGTTTTATACAAAAGATTACAGAAAATCATGGATTAAGATTGCGAGAAACTTGAAAAAGTTAAAATTAAGTGATATTGATATTGACAATTTCTTAAAATATAGTAGTGAAATGTGTGATAATTATGATTATAAAAAGAATGTTGATTGGTTTAAAAATCGGTGTAATATTGATAATATGCCGTTTTGTCCGTATAAGATTATCTGTGATACTTTGAATGAATTATCTAATGGTAATTATTACTTTTATTCAAACTTCATTAAATACAACAAAGAAGAAATGATTAATTTTGTAAAAGATAAAACTGGACTTGATTGTAGAGAACAATTAGATACAATTGATTATAATGATATTTCAATTGAAGTTGTTGAAATAAGTGATAATTGTGATTTCAATATATTAACTGGAATGTTAGATTTTGAAGATAAAAGATACAATTATTTCGTAGAAGTTGAATATCAAAAACACTTTGAACCAATTGATAGTAATGAATATGATATTGTTGAAAATGTTAATGATATTGAAATTGAAGAAACACGACAATTATTTATCAATAAAGAAATTGATTTATTAACATGTAGTTTCAAATGGTCTTGTGGAAAATCACATTATATAGTTGAACCGATTATAAAAGAACTATTTGAAAAAAGACATAATGAAATAAAAGATAAATATAGTGATTATTTGGACGGAACTTTACAACAATTAGAATATGAACTTGAATATAAAAGTGAATTACCAAGAGTAGTAATGCTTACTGAAAGTAATTCATTAAATAGTCAAGTCAATACGACTTTTAAAAATATGAAATATAATAACTTTTACAATCATTTAGAATTGAAAGAAGTTTTTGAAGAATGTAGTAAAAACTCTTACGAACCGAGAGACTTTTTCAAAATGAAAGAATGTATTGAAGAAGAATGTAGTATAATAACTTCAATTGAAAGTTGTGATTGTGTAAAAATTGATATTACAGAAACCCCATTTAGAAAAGAATGGACTAATGAAATTGATATATTAGTATTAGACGAGTTTGAAAGTATATGTAATCATTTTGAAAGTGAAGAGACATTAAAAAATACAAAATCAAAGAATAAAAAAGATAGTCATACACAATACAATCATTTTAAAAGAATGTTAGAAGTATCAAAACAAGTTATAGTATTGGACGCCGATATTTCAAAAGATAGAATTAATTGGTTGGAAAATATCATGAAAAACTCTAATCATAAGTTTAGAAGATAAATAAAATAAATATAAATATCATTCAATAAACTATTTTTTTTAACATGTTTTTTTCAAAAATAAAATTAATAGTCTCACGCGACATTACACATATATAATTGTATGTTGTTGTGCGAGACAATTAATTTTGGATTTGACTTTGAAGAAATTTGATTTTATTTTGAAAATTATTTAATAGAGATAAACTACTTAAAGATTTGACACTAATTAATAATATAGTAAAAAGAGTTAATTGAAGTGAATAAAAATAATAAAATAATAAATAGAGAAAAACTACTTAAAGACTTGACACTTAATAATATTATAATAAATAATGCCGAGAGAATTGAAAATCAAAAAAGTCTATCTTAAACAGAATAATTATCTTGGATATGTATTTAATATTCATGATACTAAAAACCGATTAGTTGGAAAACTACTTCGTGAATGTAGTGAAACACAAAAAAATATTGTTGTTTCTTCTACTTGGAATAGTCTTTGTCAAGACTTATTCAAAAGTTTAGTTATTCAACAATTCAATAGTGAAACATTAGAATTATTATCAACCGCCAAGAGTATTTTAATGATTGAAAAAAATGGACTTTCATATTTCAATAAAGATAATATTAGTGAAACTATCTTCGGTGAAACTATTGGAGAGAATATTGAAAGAGATAGAATAAATAAAGAACTACAAGATAAACTTGTAAAATACAAAGAAATATATGACGAAGAAGACGAAGAAAAATTAATTGAAATGATTAGAACAAATCATTTTACAGATAGAGAAAAACTATTAATTGATAATAATGAATTATTTGATAAAATCATGGATAAATATGGATTAAATCATACTGAAAATGATATTATGATTTCAAAAAAAATAGAGTTTCAAACTGATATGAATAACTATATAAGAAACCAATATAAACCAAATGTATTCTTATATACACCAAGTATTAAAACTGGAATATCATTTAACGATACACTTGAAGATATAAGAAATAATACATGTTATTTTGACAAACAATATTCATTTGGATTATGTGGAAGTGTATGTGTAAGAGAATATATACAAATGATTTTTAGAATAAGAAATCTTAATGATAAAACTATTGAAATGTGTTTGGGTGGAAAATATAAGACATTCTATTCACAAAAAACCAAAGAAATCGTTTATGATTTTATGAAATATGAAGTTGGATTATATAACAAGAATAAGAAACAACCAAAAAATAGTATTGTATGTAATCTTAATGAATTAGAAGTTAATGATAGTGAATATTTATCATTTAGAAGTATTAATCAAGCAGAATACTACAATTCAACAATTACATTCAATCAACTATTCTTTGATTTCATGTTAAATAAACATAACTTCGTATTGAATGAAAATATTGTATTTCTAAATGATACTGAAAACTATGACGAAGAATTGGAAATTATGAAAATGTCTAATTTAACAAGAAAAGAAAAAGAACTTCTATTATTCACAAAAACAAATATCTTTGACTATTCTTATAATGAATATGATAGTATCAAAGAACTATTAAAAAATGAAGAACGATTAACAAATCTACAATACCGAAAATATAAGAAATATTGTCAATTGACTATGTATAAAAGATACTTACCGATTATTATGTATTATTTCTTGAAAGATACACGAAAAGATATTATTAAAACACTATTAGAAGATATTGAAATATGTAAAGAATGTGATACGAAAATTGAACCACATAAACAAGAATTATATGATATTCTAACAAATGAAAATATTATTAATGAAATGTTTGAATACAAAGATATTTGGAATAGATTAATAGATAATAACGAACATTATGATAAATATAATAAATCAGTTTATCAATCTAAATATTCATACATGAAAAAAGTATTAAGTGAAGAAGAAATTGATATTGATATTGGTATTGAAGAAGAAGATAATGACGAAGAAACATACAATAATGAAACACTAAAACAAAATAATATTAGTATTATTCAAACATTCTTGAAGTTTCTAAAAATAGATAATTTAGATAATGAATACACATATATTAATGAAAGTAATTACAAGAAATATAAATATGTTGGATTAAGAAATGAATTATTAACAAATAGTATTGTTATTGAAGATACTGAATATTCAATCGTAGAATATATTGAAAATCTTGTAATACCGAAATTGGATAAAGAAATCATTAAAAGTATCAAGATTGAAGTTGGAAATCATTTGAATATAGACAATAACAAAGACTATCAAACAATAATGAAAATCATAAAATACTTTCTAAATCTTATCAATCTAAAAATAGAATATTCACAAACAAATCACAATTATAAAACATGTTTAATCACAATAAAACAAGACAAAGATAAATCGTATGTATTAACCGATAGTAATAAAGAAATATTCAAAAGTGTAAATATTACACCGAAAACCGAACAACATACAATATTATACTATCATGATTTAGAAGAAGATATTGTAAAATATGAAGATAATTGTAGAGTAATTTATACAAAACATATTGAAGCGATTAAAAGTAAGAATAATAAACCAAATGGAAACTATATTTATGACGGCGATTTATATGTAAAAGAAGAAATTAAAACATATTCACCAACAACAACACGATATAAATTAAATCTATTGAAAACACCATGTAATCATATGTTTAGAAATAATGATTTATCACAAAAAGATAATTACAAGTTTTTAATTGATAAAGAAATTGAATATGAAAAAGACAATCAATATAGATATGTAAGAAAGAAAACACAACCGATAATTGTAAAGAATAGTCAATTAGACATGTTGAAAAACAACAATTCATTAAAAGATTTTGAATGTGAAGTTTCAAATAAAGAAAACTATAAGAATAATCAAATAGAAGAACTCTTATGTAAAATAAATAAACATATACCAACAACCGATAAACGAAGTGATATTATTTGGAATGAATTGAATAAGTTAGTGAATAAACATAAACTAAATGTAAATATGGATAATGAAATGAATGAATATTTAATGGAAACACTTGAATAAATGAAATCATGAAATTAATAAAATGTCAAAAACAAAATTAATAGTCTCGTGGAGCGTTATACAATTATATATGTATATGGTTGTGTGAGACAATTAATTTTCATTTTGAGAAAGTAATTTGAAATAATATATCAAAAAATAATTACAGACAAACTACTTAAAGATTAGACACTAATTAATAATATAGTAAATAATGCCGACAACAACAGAACAAAGACTACACAATAAGATTAAATCACTTGATAAACAGAAATCATTTGCGTTTGCTATGTATTATAATGAATGTAAAAAAGAACATGTTGATAATATATATTTATACGAGAAACATAAAAGTATGTATGAAGAGTTAGAACAATTAACCGAACCACCGAAACATATAATTAATGAACTGAAAGAAATGTATGAAAAAGAAAAAAAGATTATTGATTGCCCGATATGTCTTGAAGTAATACCAACAGAAGATATATCATTTTCAACATGTCTTCACAAGTTTTGCCGTGAATGTCTTGAAACTTTACAAAATCAAACAGAACCGAAATGTGCTGTATGTCGTAAGAAATTGTATAAGAAAAAATAAACAATCTATTAATACATTCTTTTAATTATCTCTTTTATCATTCTTTTTTATTCTTTTTGGGGAAATTTGATTTTAATTTGAAAAAATAATTAGAGACAAACTACTTAAAGATAAGACGCTATATAATAATATAGTAAATAGAGACAAGAATGAATAACAATTGGAATAACGCCGATAATATTAAAATTACTCTTCTTAACCAAGATAAACAAATTATTCTAAATGATAATCATAACGGAAGAATTATTTATATTGAAGATAATGAATGTGAAATATTAGACAAGAATTATATTAATGATAAAAACAATAAAATCACTTGGAGACATGTATATTCTTTTCTTGATAATAATTGTATTGAAAACATTTATCAATTTCTTCACAAAGATATTATGAAAAATGTTGTTTTCAAAATACAACCGAAAATTAACTTCTATTCACACCGATACGAAATGTTAAGAATTGTTGAAGAAGTTTATAATTGTCAATATAATCATAATGATAATGAAGAAGAAAGAAAACGAAAGAGAAATATTGTAAATAAAGAAAGTTGGGAAATTGTTGAATGGGACGAAGTTAATATTCTTGGTGAAAGTAAATGTCAAGTTGTTAGAAAGAACAGAACCAAACTTGAAAAGAAATATATTGAAGTGAAATATCGTGGAGTGAATAGTAATTGTAATTTCAAAAAGAAAAACGGACAACTATGTAATAAATATGCGACAACACAAATTAAACTTCATGAAGATAAATATAATTCATTAATATTTAATGATAGAATTGAATGTTGTGGAACACATAAAAATCAATATGATAAATTGAATAATAATCAAAAGACTAAAAAAATAAATGAAGTATTTGGAAATCTTGATTATCGTATAAGAAATGGAATTATGTGTAAAACATGTTAATCACTCGTCAAAAATAAAATTAATTGTCTCGTGGGGCGAAATACAATTTAATATGTGTAATGTTGGGTGAGACAATTATTTTTGGATTTGAAAAATATTTTAATGAATTGATTTCATGAATTACAAAAACGACCTCTTGTAATTTGTTTTATTAATTTTATGTTAATTAAATTAAATATATTTTATTAAAAAAATCATTCATTATTAAAATATAAATCTAAAAATGACATAATGTTAGATTATTTTATTTTATGACGACAACACGACTTAAAAATAAAAAATGATAAAATATTTTATGACGATAAAAATAAAATTATGATAAACTATATTTAATAAAACTAAAATTAAAAATGTAAAATAATTTATTATAAGAAATCCTTGATTTCTGTTTTACATTTTTAATTTTAGTTTTATTAAATATAGTTTATCATAATTTTATTTTTATCGTCATAAAATATT
>Ga0208542_1000528_pt1 | contig 17417 bp, 19 predicted proteins | sample DEB08_DNA_3_FD_185495 | JGI IMG/M metagenome (GOLD analysis project Ga0208542, IMG submission 185495) | Aqueous microbial communities from the Delaware River and Bay under freshwater to marine salinity gradient to study organic matter... | ecosystem: Environmental > Aquatic > Marine > Coastal ... | reverse complement strand
GGGGAAATCATCCCGAGATTTTGCAAGAAAGTTAGGTAGTCGGGCTGTCGTAGTTTTACCTGGGGGCTTGGGGGGACGTCTGTGGAAATTGAACGACTGGAAGTAGCGAAGCTCATCGGCGATCCGGCCAACGCTCGCAAGCACAACGAACGCAACATCGACGCCATAGTTGCGAGTCTTGCAAGGTTCGGACAGCAGAAGCCCATCGTCATCGACAAGGCAAACGTAGTGCGAGCCGGTAACGGTGCTCTGCAAGCAGCCAGATCTCTCGGATGGACTCACGTTGATTGCGTGAGATCGAAGCTAGACGGCGCTGACGCTTCGGCCTATGCAATCGCGGACAATCGCACCGCAGAGCTGGCGGAGTGGGACGACGACGTACTAGCCGCCACGCTAGAGGGCTTGCAGCTTGAAGGCATGCTAGACGTCACTGGGTTTGATGATGACGAGCTGGCGGAGCTACTAAAGCAGGTTGGGGCCGAGGTGGGGGAAGTGGTTGAGGATGAAGTACCCGAGCCGCCTGCCGACCCGATCACGAAGCCTGGCGACCTGTGGCTGCTCGGCGATCACCGGCTGCTCTGCGGCGACTCGACGAAGGCCGAGGACGTGAAGCGACTGATGGCAGGGGAAAAGGCGGACATGGTTCTTAGTGACCCGCCATACGGCGTGTCCTACGTTGGAAAAACCAAGGACGCCCTCAAGGTCGAGAACGACGAGTTAGACGAGGACTTGCTGACGAAGCTCGTCTGCGATGCCTTCGACAACGCCGAGGCTAACTGCCGGGCCGGTGCCTACTGGTATGCAACGGTCCCGGCAGGACCGTTGCATATTCTTTTCGCCGATGATTGGAAGCGGCGCGGCATCCTGCGGCAGATCATGGTTTGGGCCAAGGACTCAATGGTGCTAGGTCACAGCGAGTACCACTACCAGCACGAGCCGATCCTGTTTGGCTGGATTCCTGGCGACCGCCACAAAAACAGCGACCGCACGCGGACGACGCTTTGGAAGTACGACCGCCCGAAGGCTAACCGCGAACACCCGACCATGAAGCCGGTGGCCTTGTGGTCGCAGGCTGTGCAGGATGGCTCGCGAAGCAACGAGGTCGTCTACGACCCCTTCCTCGGCTCCGGCACAACGCTGATCGCCGCCGAGCAACTGGGCCGTAGGTGTTTTGGAATGGAAATATCTGCCGCTTACTGCGACGTGATCGTGAAGCGGTGGGAGACGTTGACGGGCAAGAAGGCCGTTCTAGATGGGCATCCGTGACACTCGCATGATTGCAAAGGCACTAGAGCAGCGATGGCCTATCAAGCCTGAGTACCGAGCCGCATTGGTCCGCAGGCTAGTTCAAGTGATCGCCGATCCCGCCAGCAGCCCGAGAGAGGTGACGGCGGCCAGTCGAGCGTTAATAGCAGCAGAGGGGCAAAACTTAGCTGATGAGCAGCACAGCGACCGAATGGACGAGGGCCGAAATCGAGTACTTGAGTTCGTTACCAGACTCGATGCAGCAGAGGTTCGTCGAATCTCTGACGCAAGCGGAACGGAAGTCTCTGATGGAGGCGATGGCACCGACTAGGGATGAGCGGGTTGAGCAGGCTCATCGCATGGCTCGCAAGCGGGCCGCTGCTAGAGACATCCAGATACCCGAGATCGTCAGCCTACAGCGCCGTGAAGCGTGCCTAGCCGATCCCGAGCTTTTCTTGCGAACTTACTTTGCCAGCACGTTCTCTCAGCCGTTTACAGACGACCGCCGAGAGATGCTGCTAGCCATCATAGACGCAGCTCGTTACGGAGGAGACAAAGCGGTGGCTGGGCCTCGAGGCGAGGGCAAGACGCGGATCGCGATGTACGGGGCTTTATACCTGATGGTTTCCGGTCTCTCTCGGTTCGTAATCGTCGTAGGTAAAAGCCAAGGCAAGGCACAGGTCGAGTTGAAGACTATTCGAGAGCGGCTACAGCACGCCGAGGTATTCGCTGAGGACTTCCCCGAAATCGCCATACCGTTCAAGGCCGTTGGCGGCTGGTCGAGCCGCTGCCGGATGCAGACTGTGGATGGCGTGCTAACAGGCATCGAGATGGCGGCGGATCACCTTATCTTTCCAACGATCGCAGGCACGCTGGCACAAGGCCAGATCATAGCCAGCCTCGGCATCGACGGACCTATTCGCGGCACGAACTATTACGATAGCAGGCCTACGCTGGCAATCATTGACGACATCGAGGATCGCGAATCGGCTGCGTCTGACGTCCTGATTGAGAAGAACGAGGAGATCATCGAGCAGGACATTGGAGGCCTCGGCGAGAGCGGCAAGCGGGTTAGTCGAGTGATGCTTTGTACTGTGCAGAATCGAAAGTGCATTGCCTACCGCTACACCTCAGACGCCAAGCCATGGAACGGACGGCGATACCGCAAGATGGTTAAGCCGCCTAGCCGCAGCGATCTTGTCGAGCAATACATCGAAATGAGGAACGCTCGCAAGACAGACGACCCGCAGGCTCGAGAGGCGTTTAGGTTCTGGCGTGATAATCAGGCGATCATTGAGGACGGCGCTGTCGTTTCCAATCCGTACAGCTACGATTCGCGGCTACACTCTGATGGCGAGCCAATGGAGCTGTCAGCGATCCAGGCATACTACAATCGCGTGGCAGACGTGGGCGAGAAGGCTGTAGCCACGGAGGACGACAACGATCCGCCAGCCGAGACAGGACCAACAGACAATGGCCTAACCGCTGAGATTGTGGCTAGCCGCAGATCGGGCCTGGCTAAGTATCAGCTGCCAGCCAATACTACGGCGCTGACCTGTGGCATCGACCTCGGGCAATACTACTGCCATTGGGTTGTGACTGCCTGGTGGCACGGAGCTGGTGGCTGCGTGGTGGACTACGGGTTTATCTCGGTTCTGGGAGCCGAGAAGAACCAAGGCGAGGCCGCATCGGAGTTGCTGATCTATCAAGCTTTGCTTAACTGGCGGGACGAGCTATTCAACAAGAACTATACCGACGCCACAGGTGTCATCCGTAAGATCGACCGCGTTTTTGTAGACTCTGGCGACTTCACTAACGCCGCCTACGAGTTCTGCCGTCAAGTGCGTGGTCCGTTCTTTCCGAGCAAGGGCCACTCGCCCTATACTCCGCGAACCAAAAGCACTGAGACCATTAAAGCAGGCACGAACGTCTACGCGGCGTTTCAAGAGACGGAAAAGGTCTGGCTACATCATCTCAATTCAGACTACTGGAAGGCGTTCATTCACGAGCGTTTTCTGACGCCTACGTTTGACGAACAAAACATGCTGCGTCGCGGTTCTCTCTCGCTTTATCATTCTGAGAAAAATCACACCATGTACTCGCAGCACATTGTCGCCGAACAGTACATGACCGAGTTCAAAGAAGGCAAAGGCGAGCGCCGCTACTGGCACAAGCTGGGGAGAGACAACCACTGGCTGGACGCTACCTACATGGCCGCAGCCGCGTCAGAGGCTCTTGGAGTGCGTTTACTCAAGCCATCAGAGGTCGAGGTTGTTGCAAGGCCGAAGCAAGAAATACCAAAGCCTGGGCCAGCACAGCACGGGCGATTTAAGCAGCGGCCAGGGGGCTGGGTCAATTCGCTGAGGAGGAAATAAGGTGAGCCGAAAGAAGACACGCATGAGCGCCAGGATCGAGTCGCCACCAGTAGAGTACACCGTGATCGCGCCAGGCAATGACACCACAATGACAACAGAGGTTCAGTCGATCGAGCCGGTGCAGTACACGATAGCCGTAACTCCGCAACCTAAGCCGCTGACCATGGCCGAGATCATCGGTCGATACGTCCCGCCCGAATGCCCGTACTGCCACAATCTGAAGCTTCCAAACAGGCGCACTACCTTCGTGAATGGTACGGTTACGACTAACACGCAAACCGAAATCATCATCGAGCGATCTATCAAATGTCCGTCCTGCCGCAACTCACGAATGGACTACGAGCGGATACCGCACTCTCTTTTGCAGCAAGACTCCACAGCGGCGGAGTAGCTTCGTTGAGCTAGCTGTAAGCCATGCCACGATTGGTGCATGGCATCTGCTACATCGCTTCTAGCACTTATTGACGCTGCAATTGAGGCACTTCTAACCGGAGGTGCTTCGTCTTACTCCATTGGCAGCCGCAGCGTTACCAAGCTCGATCTTCCCAGCCTCTTTGAGCAGCGACAGCTACTGCTAACGCAGGTCGCTCGAGAATCCAACCAAGCGATCACGCTGGCGAAGCTTGGGAGGCGGCGATGAATCTTATTGACCGCGCTATCGGCTTGGTCTCGCCTGCTTGGGCTCTCAAGCGAGTGCATGCACGCAAGGTTCTGCGTACCTATCAGGGAGCTGAGGCCAATCGACTAACAAATCATAAGCGGCCACGCAACGCATCCGCTGACCAAGAGCTACTCGGTCCGTTTGGCGCTGATGCCATGCGATCTTGGGCTCGCAGCCTGGTACGGGACAACTGCTACGCCTGGAACGTTGTTGACACGATTGTCTCGAACGTCATCGGGTACGGCATCAAAGGCCAATCAACATACGAGACGTCAGAAGGCGATGACATCGAGGACGTCAACGATCTACGCGACTCCCTCTGGCAAGAGTGGTGCGAAGTCTGCGACATCAACGGAGAGCTAAGCTTCGACGAGCTGCAAGCTTTAGCCTGCCGCGAAATGGTCGAGGCTGGGGAAGTCTTGATCCGCTTTGTGCGCACGCCTGGCAAAGAGTATCGAGGCATCCGCAGGCCTGTCCCGCTGGCTCTTGAAATGATCGAGGCCGATCGTTTGGCACTCGACAGAGATACCTATACGGCTCGGATCTCTCGAGAGACTGGTAACCGCATCATCCGGGGCGTTGAGCTAGACGACAAGGGTCGGCCAATCGCTTACTGGATCTACCCAGAGCATCCCAACTCGCCGTACATCACTCGCAACACAACACCCGAGCGAGTCAACGCTAGCGAGATCAGGCACATCTATCGCAAGGATCGCGTCGGCCAGTCTCGAGGCATCTCCTGGTTTGCTCCAGTGATGTCAACGAACCGAGACCTCGGCGTCTATATCGACAACGAGATCCAGGCCTCGGCTGTAGCATCTTGCTTTGGGGTAGCGATCAAAACCGAGACTCCCATCGGTAGCCTGTCAGCGCCGTTCGGCGAGGATACGGTTGACGACAACGGCAACACGCTGGACTACCTCGAGCCAGCTATGGTGGTGCGGCTGCGACCAGGCGAGTCGGTCGAGTCCATAAACCCAGGCCGTCCTAACTCGGCTAGCGAGCCTTGGATCAACCTAATGCTGCGAGGAATCGCGGCTGGTACAGGCATCAGCTACGAGGCAGTCAGCAAAGACTTTTCAAAGACATCCTACTCATCATCGCGCACATCAAAGCTCGAGGATCGGCCACGCTACAAGCGATGGCAGAACCTGATCGTCAATGACCTCTGCCAGCCTGTATGGGACGAGTTCTGCAACGCCGCGGCGCTGGTATCGGCGGAAGGCTTCCCAACGGCGACGGAGCTGCTTGAGGCTCGCCGCAAGGTAGCACCCGTTGAATGGCAGCCGCCTGAGTGGGAGTGGGTCGATCCAACCAGCGAGCAGAACGCCGCTAGTGATGCGATCGCCAAGTTCATGTCTACCTATCAGGACGAGCTTGGGGCTCGCGGTCGATCATGGCGTGCAACGTATTACCAGGCCGCTAAGGAACGCAAGCTCCGCTTGAAGCTCGGCCTGCTGACGCCTGAAGAACAGACCAGCCAGATGATGGCCAACCAGACCGGCGCTGCTGGTCCCGTAGATCAAGCCGAGGCTGCGACTGGTTCCGGCGAATGGATGGGCCTATCTCGCCTCCAGTTCAGCCGCAATCGCAAGGCTCTTAACGACATTCTCAACGGCTTGGCTGACGGATCGCTCTCGCCAGTTCTGGCATCTGCACAGCTCTCAATGATCGGTCTATCGCAAGCCAACATCGACAAGATCGTGGCCGATGCGACAGACGGGACTATCGACAACCCGCTGCCAGAGGAGGCCTCCACCAATGGCTAACCGCAAGGGCAAGATGCCTGCTCACATCAGTGGTCGTCCGCAGGTAATGCGTCAAGTAAGCCTCGGCACTGGCATCTCTGCCGTGATCGCCTCTGAGAACCCAGTCGAGCGCTACGACAGCGAGCATAGATGCGTTGTCCGAGAAGTGCTGCTGATGAGCGGCGTTGAGATGCGGGCCAATCACTCGCAGCTGCCCATCGTCGATAGTCACGACGACAAGACCGTTCGCAACATCTTCGGTAGCATCCGCAACATTCGCGTCGAAGGCGACAAGCTCGTTGGCGACACGTTCTTTGCATCCGATCCAGACGCTCAGCAAGTCGCTACTCGGATGGCTGAGGGTCATATCACTGACTTCAGCATCAGCGCTGACGTTCTCGAAAGCCAGTTCATACCAGTCGGTCAGCAATACCAGCTGCCAAGCGGCGACTTTCTCGTTGGTCCCGCTGTGATCGTGACTCGCTGGTCTCCATACAACGCTTCGATCTGCGCAACGGGCGCGGACGAGTATTCCGTGGTCCGAAGGTCTTACACGACAGACCTAACGAAGGGAGTAGAAAGAATGGACGAGGCACTATTGAGCCAACTGTCCGCACTAGGTCTGCCTGACGGCATGGTGGACCCCAATCAAATTCTTGCCTGGGTAGTTGGAAAACTATCTGGCGGCGAGGCAGAGGAACAAGGCGAAGGCGAAGCAATGCCTGCCGCTGAGCCAATGGCCGAGCCTGCACCGGTCGAAATGATGTCTGGTTCTGACATGGAAGCCAAGCGACAAGCGGACACAGAAGCCGCCATCCGTCGCGCTCTTGAGGCTGACCAAAAGCGACGCAGCGACATTCAAGCATCGTGCAAACTCGCGAAGGTAGAACGCGCCTTTGCTGACCAACTCTGCGACGCAGGCGTTAGCGTCGAAGCGGCCAACAAAAGGATCATCGAACGTATGGCTACCCAACCTATCGGAACGTCGGTTGGAGCCGATGTTCGCGTCACCGCTTCAAGCGATGACAAATTCCACAACGCGGTTCTCGACGGCCTGGTTATGCGATCGGCCAAGGGCGCTGGCATCAAGCGAAGCATCTTTGTCGATGGCGACAAGCCAAGCGACGGCTCGCAAGACTTTGCACGATTAAACCTCAAGCGACTTGCTCACGCATGTCTTGAGCGAAGCGGCCTACCTGTCAGCCGAATGAGCGACGTAGAAATCGCTCAGGCAGCTATGGGTAATGCCAACGTATTACGCCGCTACAAAGTGGAACGCGCAGACTTCAGCGCTTACCACACGACCGGCAGCTTCTCAAACATTTTGCTGGATGCAGCAAACAAGACTTTGCTGGCTGCTTACGAGGAAGCACCGTACACCTGGCAAATGTGGGCTCGCCAAGGCACATCCGCCGAGGACTTCAAAACGCTTTACCGGACACGATTCTCCGAGGCTCCCAATCCCGAGGAAGTCCCAGAGGGTCACGACTACCCAGAAAAAGGTATGAGCGACTCGAAGGAATCGTACCGCGTCGCAAAGTACGGCGAGTCCTTCAGTGTGTCTTGGGAAACTGTGGTGAACGATGACCTAGACGCTCTTAGCCGCGTGCCTGCAATGCACGGCAACGCCATGCGTCGCCTGCAAAACAAAAAGGTTTATGAGGTGCTGACCAGCAACCCAACCATGGGCGACGGTTACGCCTTGTTCTCCTCCTCACACGCCTCCGGTGACAACACCAGCGGCGCCGCAGCTGCCCCAAGCGTTACGACGCTTAACGCAGGCTTCGTCAAGATGATGACTCAGAAGGGACTCAGCAGCGATGCCGTCCTCAACATCATCCCACGCTTCTTGATCGTTCCCGTGGCTTACTCGGCTACTGCTTTGGAGCTTGTAAGCAGCACGTCATACGCTGCCAGCAACAACAACCAAGGCGTAACCAACATCTACGGTCCAACAGGCTCGCGGCCACTGACCGTTGTGGTTGATCCTCAGCTTGATGCCAACAGCTCGACCAAGTGGTATCTGGCGGCTGACCCTGCCCAGATCGACACGGTTGAACTCACTTTCCTGAGCGGCGAAGAAAGCCCTGTCATGGAGAGCGAGTGGAACATCAAGAACGACACCTATCTCTACAAGATTCGCCAGACGTTTGGTGTCAAGGCGATTGATTGGCGCGGTCTGTATCTGAACGCCGCCTAACTCTAAACGATCCCACCTCGCGGCTAGTCGCTCTGGCTAGCCGCTTTCTGACACACCAATCAAGTAAGGAAAACGATAATCATGGCCGGTATTCAAGACTTCGCGACCTTTGAAGAAGATTTCTTCGGCGGTCAGACCTTTGGCACTTCCTTGAGCGAAGGCGCTCTGTGGAAAATCACTGACACCTCGTCGGCTGGCACTCCTACCTATGCAGTGGTCACGCCATCTGCAACGGGCGAGGTGGCGATCACGCTGGAAGCAACTAGCGAAATCCAAAACGTCTGCTTGGATTTTGGTGACAAGCTCTGCTTTGACATCGACAACTTGCAGTGGGCTGAGTTTCGCCTCAAGGTCAGCGGTTGCACTTCAGGCACGACCATCACCTGGGGCTTGCAGTCGGCTCGCAATGACAACACCGACAGCACCACCAACAACGCTCAGTTCAAAATGGTTGGCGCCACATCGACGACCAACGTCTATGTCGAAAGCGACGACAACGTTAACGACCTGGATGACAAGGCAACTGGCTCGACTCTAGCAACCGTCTACAAGCGGTTTTTGATCGACTTCACCGGTGGCAAGTCAAGCGTCAAGTTCTACGTCGATGGCGTCCGCGGCGCCAGCAGCACGACCTTTGATATGAGCAACGCAACTGGCTCACTCCAGCCGTTCGTTCAAATCCAAAAGGCTGCCAACACAAACGTCGATGCGGTAACGATTGACTACATCGCTGTTCAGTGCAAGCGGTAACTATGACTCTGCATGACATGATCAAAGACGATGCCTTGACGGTGTTTTGTAGCGCCAGCGATTTTGGCGAGACAATCACCTACTACCCGCGCGTAGGTAGCTCAAGGCAGATCATTGGCGTGGTCATGCGAGACAGCACGCTGCGAGATGATGCTGGCGGCATTCTCAACACGTTTGAGGTGCATGTTGCCAATGACGGCACCAGCGGGATTAGCAGCGCTGACATAAACCTGGGAGGCGACTATATCACTCTACCCCCTAGAGACGGTAAGTCGCCGACCAGCCATACCATCACCGAGATTTTGGTTCAAGACGAAGGGATGCTGGTGCTTCAATGCCGCTAGCTGTAGTCGAAGAAATCCGACTCGAACTGCTGGATCGGCTAGATGCACTGGAAGACGGCGGCGAGATCACGATGGCCTCTGAGGTAGTGGCACCCGAGCGATTCGGCAGCTACAGACCGCAAGACTGGCAAGTAGTGGTCTCGCAGGGCGACACGGCGATTATTGACGCACTAAGCATGCCTGGCAATCCGCCAGCGACTTGCTTTGAAACGGTGTTCAACATCCGCTGTCGCAACATGCCAAGCGAAACATCAACCGAGGAGCGTGACACGCTCAAAAACCAATTCTCGGCGGACGTTCGCAAAGTCGTTTGCACAAGCAATACATGGTACAGCTTCGGTGGTTTTGCCATCGACGCGGCGTGGCTCAATCATGAGCTGCTAGAGACAGACTCAGGACAGATCGTCGTCAACGTGCCGCTAGCCATACGCTACCGAACGAACGAAGGCGATCCGTACACGGTGCGTGGATGATCACGCTGAACGTTGACATTGGCCAGATAAAACGACTTGAGCAGTCGCTAGGCGACAAGGCTAGAAGGTTACCGAGAGAGCTACAGACAGCAGTCAATGCGGTGGCAAAGAAAGTGGCAGCGGACACGGCCAAGGACTTGTCCAGGATTATGCCGCTAAAGCAAGCAACGCTCAGAAAGATTGTTAAGCAAAAAGGCAAGGCAAAAGCAGACAGTTTGAAAGCGATTGTTGGCATTGGCGAGGGCTACAACATACCGCTTAAGTTTTTCAAGCCAAAAGAAATCAAGCGAACTGTCACAAGAACGATCAAAGGCAAAAAGACGAAGCTGACCGTGGTGCGTGGAGTGACAGTGCAACTGCGAAAGAAAGTCAAGCGAAACGTGATCTCGGAGGCGTTTTTGGTGAAGCGATGGGGCGACCGTGTTTACAAACGCAAGGGCGAAGATCGCGGGCCACTTGAGCAACTGTACGGACCAAAACCAGGCGACTTTTTTGCAGAGCTAGGCACAGTCAATAAAGCGGTGGCGCTAGCTAATACCGAGTTGACTAAACAGATCGAGCGGCGAATCCGCTTTAACTTACTCAAGGCTCAAGGAATCATCTGATGCCACTACTCAGCCGCGTCTCTGTACTCGCCGCCAAGATTGAAACCACTGCTGGTACGGCTGAAACTCTGGCCGGTGCAGACGGCGCGTTCAACGTGTTTGATGCCAAGATCACGCCCGAAGTCACAATGGAGGAGCGAGAAGGCCAGGGCGGCTTTGACATGCTTTCGCAGATTGCTGGCGGTAGGCGAGGCAAGGCAACATTTCGGACAAACTTGCAATGGGACGGAACCGCTACCGAGCCAGCATGGGCTGAGACGTTTTTTCCGGCTTGCGGCTGGGTTAAGTCCGGGCAAGTCTACTACCCAAAAAGCGAAGCACCTGGCAGCAACGTAAAGACGCTCACGATTGCTCACTACGTCAACGGCACGCGGCATTTACTAAGCGGCTGCGTTGGTACGTTCAAGGTGACGCTGCGAGCTGGCATGCCTGCCTATATCGAATGGGACTTTACCGGCGTTTGGGGAGGCAAGACGGACGCTACCATACTTGCGCCGACCTATCCAACCGACCTCAACCTACGCTGGAGCGGTGGCGTTGGTCAGTGGAATAACGTTGACCTGTTTGCCTCGCAAGCAGTGATCGACGCAGGCAACGTCATCACCATGCGGGAAGATCCATCAAGCTCAAGCGGCTATCTGTGCGGCATCGTCACCAACCGCTACCCAAAGGTGACGGTTGACCCAGAGAAGACGACTGTGGCCTCGCAAGATCGCTGGGGCTATTGGCTGTCCTCGGCTGAGTATGCACTGGAGCTGCATTGCAACGGTCCAACCAACTCTATGCTTCAATTCGATGCCCCCAAGGCTCAAGTTATTAAGATCGACTACGCCGACCGAGAAAAGTTAGCAATCGACAACATTGAGTTTGCGTGCAACAAGAACTCAAGCACTCAAGACCAAAGTCTTTACGTCACCTTTACGGCTGCGAGCTGATGCCTATTTACCTAGAACCTGATCGCGAATATCCAATCGTCCTCAAGTCTGATAGGGACAAAACACCAAGGCCAACGTTTTACGCTTTGACGCAGAGTATGCGTGGGCAGATCAAGATTGCCGAGACGCTGGACGCTCTCTACGGAGAAGACATTCGCACGCCAGAGCTATTCAAGCGAACGATCGACTGCCTAAAGGAATACATTGTCCGCACGGAGAATATGCCGGAGTTCGAGTTTGAAAATCTCACCTACAGCGAGGCAAGAGAATTGCTTCAGTCTGTCATGTTTAACACCAGGATCGACCACGACGAAAAAAAAGATTGACGCTCGCGGCGCTGCTGTACTGGGGCGAGCTATGCAGCGGCTGTGGGCGAGAGTGTTTTGGGAAAGGCCAGTTCGGTATCGAATGTCCAAGTTGTCACGGAGTTGGGTGCGATCACTGCACAGATGGGCAGTTAATCCTTGACGGCTGCCCCAATCAAATGTGCAGCGGCATGCGTAGCACGATTGAGGCGATAAACCTATTTCATGAAGGCTTGCCACCTGTCGGCGGCGGAAGCCTGGATCAATCAGCAACTTTCCTCGAAGCGGCAAGGTTTTATAAAGCAGCCTCGCAGAGAATTGAAAGCGACATCAAATGGCGGAATCGGTAAACATCCTTATACAGGCCGAAGACCGGGCCACGCCAAAGATACAAGCAGCTGCCAAGTCCATGGACTCAATGGCAGACAGGGTTAAGGATGTTGGCGGAAAGACTAAAGCGACAACCGAGCTTGTGGGCACTTTTGCCAATTCACTGGGAGGCACAGCGCTAGGGCAGTTTGCCGGTGAGCTTGCTGGCTTAACGGAACGCATCTCTGCGTTTTCTGAAGTATCAAAACAAGGCGGCGCGGGCGCGTTAGCCTTGCGCGCAGGGATCTATGCAGCGGCAGCGATTGTCACCTATAAGATCGCCGATGGCATTGCCGAGTGGTACTTCGAGGCTGCTAAGTGGCGCCGCGAAATGGAGGGCGCCGATAAGGCAGCACAGAAAGCATCTCAAAGCCTAGCTGGCGTAAGGCAAAAGGGATTTGCACAAGGGCGCGAAGACGTCGAGCTTGTCAGAAATCCACAAGACAGAGAAGCAGCGGCGCAGGCTCGAGCAGAAGAACTCGACAACCAAGCGGCAAGTCTTGAGCAAAAGATCGCGGAGCAACGCCGCAAAGTAGCTCAGGCACAGCAGCAAGTTGACAACGCCAATCCCCTGTTTGGTAACCGAGAGGCCGAGAGCGAGCTTAAAGCACAGCAGCAGTTGCTGGATGACTTGTCTAACATGCAAGACGAGTACCGCAACGAAGCTGATGCCATGCGAGAAGCACACGGAGAACGTGCAAAACGCATCGCTCAGATCAAGGAAGAAAACGCAAGAGCTGATAGATCGGATCAATTCATCCAAGGCCTTAAGGACGAGGTGGAATGGCTGAAAGCGACCGAGGAGGAGCGTCGCAAGCTAGACGCGGCACGAAATACGGTAGCCGCAGACACAGGCGAAGCCGAAAGACTGCTGAAAGAGCGAGACGCACTTAAAGCGAAAGAGCAAGACGAGCAAAAGGCAGAGCAGCGGCGACAGGCGGCTATCGACCTTGAGAAAAAAGAAAACGAGGCGCTAAAGGAAAAAGAGATCCTGCTTAACCAGGGAGCGGAGGCGGCGCGAGCTTACAGACTCCAGCAGCAAGGTCTTTCTGAAGAAGCAGCCAAGGAGATCGCGGCTCGCGAGGCACTACTAGACAAACAGCTCGAAGAAAAGAACAAGCCAAAGGAAGACCAGAAACCAACGCAGCCAAGCGCCGAGCCAATCGCGGCAACGCAGGGCAGGCTTATGACCAGAGGAAGCGGCAATCCAAACGCTCGCTTGATACAGGTTGCGGAGCGGCAGGCCAAGCTACAAGAAGATGCCACTAGGCTGCTTGCCGAAATTTTAGCGGCAACTGGCAGCAGTTCTCCCGTAACTCTACAAGTGGCGGAGGGCGTATGACAGTCTCAAGCGTAACGGAAATGTGGTCAAAACGCAGCGGTGGCTACAGCAGCGCCGACGGAAAAACGTTTACGGCTAAGTTCACCACGGCCTATCAAGTGCTGCATGACGCTGGCGATACTAACGACACCATACTGTTCGCCAGTAGCGTTCCGCAGGTTCGAGACGTCTATCCTGGCAAGGTTGGCGTGTTTTGTACCAGCACGTCTGTCGATCCGGTTGGTCCCATCATGTCCGTGGTTACTGCGGAATGGGAAGGCGAGCTAGGTACGTCTAGCACGGACAGCCCAATTAACAAGCCGCCAGAATGGAGCTGGACAAATACAAAGACAACTGAGCCTGTTGACTCGGATGCTTACGGCCTGCCGCTGTGCAACTCTAACGGCGACCTAGTAACAGGTTTTACCAAAGACATATCGGACTTCACGCTGACGGTTACCAGAAACTTTCAAGCGATCAACATCTACACGCTGAGCCAATATCTCGACTCAACTAACTCAGATCCGTTTGGCTCGCCTGGTTCGATCTGGCCTGCTGGCACCGCCTGCCTAGATACCTTCACCGCTCAAACCGTGCTTGACAACGCCTATCAGTATTATCAGGTAACGGCCAAGATAGATTTTCGGATACCCTACAACACAGTTCCGGCTCGAGCCTGGTGGTATCGCTACCGCAACGAAGGTATGAACGAACGGACCGGCACTTACATCAGCTTCAGCGGTGGCGGAGGCAGCGGAGCGGCTGGCTACCCAGTCGTCAGCGGTGGCACCATCTCGAAGATCGTCGTTACCAGCGGCGGTCGAGGGTACACGTCAGCGCCTACAGTAACGATCACGACAACCACAGGCGGCACAAGCGGCGCTGCGACTGCGACGATTTCTAGCGGTCGCGTAGCATCAGTAAGCGTTACCAATGGCGGCAGCGGCTATACCTCCAAGCTTGTGCGTGCAGTCGATGGCAACAAAGAGCCAGTAAGCCAGCCAGTCTCTCTTGCAGCTAACGGCACGCGGCTGAGCGATGCCGCCGAGGCTATCTGGATCGAGCGACCAAAGAAAACGTACTCTCTACCATACTCCGCTTTGGGACTGTTTTAGAATGGCAGCAGAAATAACAGTATCGGCATCGCTGCGAGTGGCTAACGGCAACTCGAATTTTTCGTTTGCACCGGCGGCACTAGCCATAGACCAGTCCGCCAGCGGTGGGCCAACGCCAGGCTTTTGGATCGTTGGGACGACCGAGGAAAGTAACGCTTTTGCCGAGCTGACCAACGAAGGTTGGCTGATCATGCAAAACCAGGACTCGACCAACTACGTTCAGTGGGGCTTTGCGACTGGCGTCTACGGAGGCCGCCTAAAGGCTGGCGAGATCGCTCTATTCCGCTGCGAGCCTGGACTAACGCTCTACATGAAGGCCAACACGGCAGCTTGCAAGGTAGTCGTCTACTGCTTGGAGGCGTGATGCAGGGCTACTTGCTGGATGCCAAGTTTGTGTCTGATCTCAAAGAAGTCTTGCAGTTCTTCAAAAAGAACGGATTTCGCCAGCACAAGCCACGGCACGGAACCACAAGCTCAGACGCGGCCTCAGTGCTAGTCAAAAACACTGAGTCGGTGGTCGTTCCTCCCTATGCCTGCATGCAAGTCGATGGCGCCGTGGATGAGGACGGGCAAAACTACATTAAAATCAAAAAGCCTGCGTCGGGTGGTTTGCTGTACCTATTCAACGGCCACTACGAGATTGAGGCTAGCGGCTACGGTTGTGCGCAGAGTGGGCCAGTCTTTCGGGCATATAAAGACACTGGAACGGTTACGCTTGGGGATCGCTGGGCTCCAACAAGCGGACAGTGGTATCTGACAAAAGGCTTTGGCCAGTTTACCGTAGTCGGCGCCGACGACATTGCTACGGGTTGCTTTCGAGTGATGCTGACCGACTTCGGCACGCTAATGCACTTCAAGGCTCCGGCTGGCGGCATCCCCGCGTTCAATACTGGAACCTCAACTATGGGCTCGGCTAGTTGCACGACCTACACAAGCTCGACCTCTGGCGTACTGTCGTCCGGTTCGAGCGTGACTGTTTACAACGCAGCTGGAGCAGTGGCCGCTAATGCTTGGGGCATCGCAATGCGAAACGATGCTGGCCTGTGGGTTGTAATTGTTGAAAGGTGCTAACGTGGCACTTAAGAAAAACAATCCTGGCTGCCTATGCTGCGGTCCTGCTTGTCAGGAGGCTTGGAACGATCTGCTAGCGAAATTTACCAGCTACGAGATAACCGGAACGACGCTAACCACTAAGTCAGGCAATCTTGTCACAGGCGGCTTTACAACGTCTTGCGGCGACTCAGCAACGGCACTTGAGTGCGATTCCGATGGCTACGTTTTTGTGACGACCGGGGCTAGTTGCACGTTCCCGTTTTACTTCGAGGGTATTTGGCGAGCAAACATGGGCACGACTGGATGTGCTGCCGGATATAAGTACGTCAGTTACGCTACGTTCTCGCTGTACGCTGAATTGGTATCTGGAGTGAAAAGATGGAAGGCAGAGTACCTTGTTGCAACACTAGCTCGCGCTAGTGGTGCTAAGGTTTGTCAATGTGATACGGCAGACTATTACCTCGACGACCCATACGCTGGAGGGCTAATCTACCAAAACGGATCAACAACAGCCCTGTACGACTCAACAGACAAGACGCTCGATTTTGGTGACGATATAACGTATTCGTATGCGGAGCTTTTTAAGGCAGACCTGCACCCAACCTCGGTGTTTGATTGCACGCCTCCTACCTCGCTAGCCGCTGATGACACGCCAGCCGCTGGTTACTACGATTACGTCACCGAGTATTACTACGGCAAGTACCGTGGCATTTACACCGATGACTTGAACGACATACCGACAAGCGTATCACTGACTCCGCTGGTTAACCCTTGCGGTATTGATGCAACGTTCGATTTCTCATGATTGTTACATGCCACAGCTGCGGTCGAACTGTAATGCTTGGAGTGCCTGAGCCTCACTGCGTCTGCGGTGCTGCTGTTGATAAGCAGTCCGCAACTGTACAGCGTCAGGACGACAGACAGCCTGGCTGGGTGCGTCTGGTTTCCTACTTCAAGTCGCCCGAAGATAAAGGCGTAGGCGATACAGTAGCACGGTACGCCGCGATGCTTGGAGGGGAGCAGTTCAAAGCCTTGAGTAAAAAGATCGGCCTGCCGTGCGGCTGCACTGAACGTCAGGCAGAGTGGAATGTTAAATGGCCATATACCGCACCGCATGACCCGCCTGGATCATCGAGTCGTTGACGCACTCAAACACGCCAAGCGGATCGGTCAGCGAGACCAGATAGCGCCCATACTTCTCACGCTTGTCCTTGATCGTGTTTGCCGTCCATTTGTCTCGCCTGGCTAGCTGCTCGGCCAGGAACGCCTTGGCGTCTTTACCGGCCTGAGTGTTCATCTCTGGCGCGTTGATGCCGAACAGGCGGCACTTGGTAGACACTTTGACATCGAGGCCAAGGTCAATCATTAGGTGAACCGTATCGCCGTCGATAACGCGAATCAGCTCGACGCTGTACTCGTACATTGCTGGCTCCAAAAACCTTGGCACCATTTTGGCACCAAGCAGGGTACTTTCGGCGTGTTTTTGGTGCCATTACGCGACTACGAATGTCAAAAAACCTTGGAAAAACTCAGTTTTTTGGTTTCGTAACGTCGTTCGCAATGTAGAGGCCGGGGGGTTCGACTCCCCTCCGCTCCACTGAAAAGCACCGGGAAAAACGCTGTTTTCTCAAAATGAGACGGATGGCTTGGCACCATTTTGGCACCAGCCCGCTCAACTTTTGGCACCAATCTCGGTGCCAGGACCAAACGTGTCGGCCTCTAGCAGCATAACATTGTCTCTCAAGGGGGACTAATTATGCGGAAGCCGTTCTATCGAAAGACGCACTCTTGCTGGTACGTCAAAGACCAAGCTGGCCGGATGCTGCGGCTCGATCCGGATGAGGAAAAGGCCCACAAGATGTGGGGGCAGATGCTTGAGGTTCACGCCGTCAGCGATCGCTCGTCGTTTGCCGTTTTG
>Ga0208542_1000521_pt1 | contig 17496 bp, 18 predicted proteins | sample DEB08_DNA_3_FD_185495 | JGI IMG/M metagenome (GOLD analysis project Ga0208542, IMG submission 185495) | Aqueous microbial communities from the Delaware River and Bay under freshwater to marine salinity gradient to study organic matter... | ecosystem: Environmental > Aquatic > Marine > Coastal ... | reverse complement strand
AACTCTCTAGACAGAGTAACACATTGCCCAAAACTTTTGAACGTGTGACTGTCATCCCACTTGGCCGCGCCAAGGTATACAATTAAAACAAATTCCATCATGTGCTGCTGGGGCGTAACAAGTCGCTGTTGTAGCAACGCGCTCGCCAGTCGAGTATGTCGCCGCGAATAACTGCCTGCTCATAAATTTGAATGATTGCTTGTGTGTCTGGGCATTTATCGACAACGCCAGCATCCACTTGCGGCTGTCCACTGGGCAGGATAACCACCACAACGAACAGCAGCAGCGGGTTCATTTTATGTCACGACCAGTCAGCTTTTTGACTGTCTCAGTCTCCCAGATACGAAGAAGCCACCAACCCAACGCCACGAGCGCGGTAATCTCAGGCAAGGCCTCAAAGAACGCACCGATAGTAATACCGCCAGCCGCCATATCCGCAGTTGTTTTGGTTTCTTCGGTCATAGGTCACCTATGCGTAAGGGCTGTCACCACAAGCTGTAGGCCAAGCAGCCTTTAACTCAGCAATAGTTGTTGCGCTGTTACCGGCAGTCGGTGCGTCACGCAAGATTTGCTTTGTTGCTACGATTGCTGTGGTGTCTGCGCTTGTTTCCAGTGCCTTCATATAGTCTGTGTCCAATGCCTCAAGCAAAGGCTTGCGGGCTTCACGGATTTTGTCAGCAAAGATTTCCTTTGCCTTGGTCAAGTCCTCGCTAATCACGCTGCCTGACAATACCCAAGCACCGCGAAAGTCACGGTTAGCCGGAACGGTTGCAGTTGAAGCGTCAATCTGATTACCGTCCTTGTCTACGATGTAAGTTGTAACAGCCATTATAATCTCCTAAGCGGCTAAGTTTAGTTCATCAGATATGCGCCAAGCATTGCGCCATTCGCGTGTGCTAGGCAGTTGATCCTTGTGGCATATTACCATCTTTGGTTTATTCCCGCTATCCCAAGTCTGCCAGATGTGCCGTGGCAAATCTTTCATTATCAGATATTCGATGCATTGTTCCATTGTGCCAGCTTCGATTGGCTGCGTTTCGTGCAGCAAATAACCGCGTGTGTGCCGTTTAAAGTCTGGCTTGGCCTCATCATCTGCTAATTCCCAATAAACCCAGACCGGCGGCAAAATCCCGCCTTGCAAAAAAGCAGCGCAAAAGTGGGGGTCGGGAACAAGCACCTTGGCGCAGCCATCAACGTCATCTTCATAGACTACCCGATAGTCTGACTGCACACCCTCTAGGTTTTCCTTTGCCCAGCATAGGCGGTCAAACAGGTGTGTGCCTTTGAACTCTGGTGTCTGGGTCATTAGGCAAGGTCTCCTAGTGCCGAGTTACTTGCATTTGCAATGTCATAGCTTGCATTATTTTCCCAGTGATTGTGGCTATATTGGCTTGAGGACCGAGGTTCGTTTGTGTCGGCAGATGCGTTGTGCGTTGCATTATCACCTGATGCGCTGAGTGTTGCGTATTCAGATGATGATAATGCGCTTGACAGGTTCATCAAAAAAGTTCCAGTCGCACTGTCCGTAATGCTGGATGCGTTTAGGCTATCCTGTATGGTGGCTGCTAACATATTGAAATGAAACCACGCCTTCGCACTACCATTCACAACGTATTCTGTTGATAGGCTACCTGCGGTGCTGTGTTCCAGCGTGTCTGCTATAATTTTTCCAGCCATTTTATGCTAAGTCTCCGAAGATTTGGAATGTTGCCTGAACCGTATCAACCAACGCAGATGTTCCGTTGTGTGCAGATAAGGATAACTCACCTGTGGTCATATCATCTGCACCACTTCCAGCGTGTTGAACAGCAAGCACCCAACCACTTTCTGAAACAGCATCTCTGTGAGTGCCGCCTGTGCTTGGTGAGTAATTTACACTAGACATATTACTAACGTAATCTGCCGTGAAAATGCCAGTTTTGTCATCTGTCAAACTGCTTATGTTGAAACTATCACGAGGGGTCGTGCTAGACATAGTAAAGTGACCCCACGCCTTCGCCAACCCCTGTTCCAGAGACATAGTAGCACTAGCGCCAACAGTCACGGTGATGTCATTGGCGGTGGTCTTGCCGGTGAGGTTGTCTACTTTGATTTCAGACATTACGCTAAATCCCCCAAAATTAAACTACCGCCATAAGGCGTATCTGTGTCTGCGCCGCCCGCTTGTCTATATGATAGTTGATGCTGTGATGTCGTAATAGAACTTGTACCATCTGATGTATCAATGCCGCCGCACGACCCAGCGTTTGAAACTGTGGATTGCATCCTGAGAGTTAAGTTTGCGTGATAAGTGTTATTAGCAAATGAACTGGTTACGGTGATTTGAGTTCTGCCTACAGCAATATCGGAAATTGACGATATATTGAAACTATCCCGAATTACTTGCGTACCAATTTGACCGATGTTTGACCACGCCTTCGCCGCTTCTTGCTTAGTCAGCGTGACAGGACTTGTACCATCGCTGGCAGTGATTGTGTCTGCTCTTAACTCACTCATGCTATCACCAGATTACCATTTACTGTCACGGTAACTCCTGTTGCTACAGTTAAAGGGCCAGCGCACATAGCGTTGTTGCTGGCATCAATCGTTACATTCGTATCAAGCTGCGCCTCATGCACTCTAAAGATGTCACCTTTGCCATTTGTTGTATCGCCAGTCGCGCCATTCTCGCCTAAGAAATAACCAGCGCCGCCAGCCGCAGCATCGCCAAATGACAAAACACCAGAGCCGTTTGTTTTTAATACTTGGTCAGCCGTGCCGTCTGATGTTGGGTAAGCTAGGCTTGCTATAGTTGCTGTATCTGTATTGATACCGCCAGTAAACCTAGTAGTGCCGCTTTCAATAGCAAGTCTCTCACTGCCTTGATAGTACAGTGTGGCGGCCTTGGTTGCGCCGGGGCTTATCTTGAATGTAAGATTAGCATTAGCCTTGCTTTTAAACTCAAGCGTGTCCGACTTAAACAGTGTATTGCCTACACCGCTATCATGCACAATAGTAAGGTCAGTGTCTGTGCCAATGATGACCGCATCGTCATCAGCCATAACAATATCAGAACCGTTACTGCTTAAGTCACCGCCAAGCTGCGGTGTCGCGTCATCAACAAGGTCTGTGATTCCACCTGACGTAACGGCAACCCAAGCCGATCCATTGTAGTAAAACAAATTGCCTGACGATGAATTTGTGTAAAGCATACCAACAGCAAGCGGGTCGCCGTCATTATCGACTGTCGGGGCAGATGCCTTTGCGCCGAGGTATGTGTCATCAAACGCATCCAGCGCAGCCTCTGCGGCTGTCTGTGCGTTGCTTGCGTTTGTCTCTGATGTGGCCGCGTTGCTTTCGCTAGTGGCCGCGTTTGATGCAGACGTTGAAGCTAGGCCGCTGTAGTATTTTGCTGAATATTCGCTGCCGTCAACAGTGCCACTTGCTTGTGACGCCCAATCCTTTGCAGACCCAGCGGCAACAGTAGTACCTATTGCGTATTCCTTGGCCGAATATTCTGACGTATCTACAGTGCTGCCGGTTGTTGTTGCCCACTCTTTTGCAGCTCCCTTGCCGCTTGTGTTAGTAACGCCAGTGCCGCCAATCGCGTAAGCCTTTGATGAATATTCGCCAGTGCTATTTACATCGGATGTGGTTTCTTTAGCCCAGTCCTCTGCAAGCTGCGCGTTTGCTGCCGCTGCTGCATTATCAACAACCAAATCAAACTTAGCCACATCAGCGTTGCTGCTGATTGGGGTTGAGCCGCTCGATGTGTGTTCTGTATTAACGCGATATATGTTGCCGTTGCTGCCATCCTTAACGATGTCACGCTTATAATAGGTTGTGCTTGCAGCCCAGTTGCCCCGGAATGTTCCAATATCCTCGCCTGCCTCTGGATTGCCATTAGCATCAAAGGCAAGATTTTTCCCGGCACGTTCTGCCGCTGACGGCAGTGTCATATCTAACGTGCCGCCATCAGCCACCAGTGCAGGGTCGAACACTGGCGCTCGCATTGAGCGCTGACCTTCCTCGGCAAGCTGCTGGTCAAAGATTGTCAGCGCATCTAGCTGCTCATTGAGGCTAGACGCAAGCAAGTCACCGGCTGTCACAAAGTCTGTAACGCGCTCAATGTCTCTTGCTCCAATGATGATGATTGTGTCTGAGGCGGTTGGCGTTGACGGCACACTTGAGCCGGTGACGATGTTAACGCTGCCGGTACCATTCGCATTAATTGTCACGGTGAAATCTGTGGTCAGTGTGAGCGATGTGGTATTGAAATAAACCGCCACATCATTTTCGTCCAAAATCTCAAACGAAAACGCATACGGCCCCAGCCCGGCTGACCCGGTGAACACGACGCGGCGTGTAATTGCGTTAATATTGTAATCAGCCATTTTGGTGCCTCATTTGGTTGCTGAGATTATACATTATTTTATCATGTCTGATAAGGACGGTTTTTCTGCTGTTGGTTTTGTTAAAACAGGAAAGCGTTTTTTGTTTTTAACGTCTGCTAGCTTTTGTGCAAATTCTGGAAACTCTACTATCTGGTCGTCTAGCCCATTGTCCGACAAATCAACGGCAAGCTGCGAATATTCCACAAGCCGGGGGTCTACATCATCTTCTATAATCTCACCAAACAAACGCGTCTTCGCTAGCTTTCGGTAGTCCTTTTGAATTCTCTTGATAATCTGCCGCATATCACCAATAGCTAACTCTTCACCAGTTTTTTCAGCGTCATCCATAAACTCAGTCATAGAAGCCGCAATGTTTTCTTCTAGCGTCATGCCATCAATCAAGATCTCTTTATTGGCTAACAGTTTCCAACGCGCCTCTACCTCAGTTGGTAAGCTTATGCCCTCTATTTTTTTAGGGAACGGTGATGGCCCCATATGTATGGCGTCCATAAATTCTTTGACGTTGTTTGTTTCGCCGTATGTCATAGATAATGGCTGTGCGGCACTAGCAGCATTAAGCCCAATTGCGTCACCGTAGTCGTCTAGCTTAACTGGCACATCCTTAGACCAAATAGGCACCCTTGATTTCCACCTATTGTAAGCCTCTTCCACAAAAACCAATCCAAGCGGAGAATCCTCACCAGCCCCAACATTGCTGATCTGCGGGTCGATCATGCGCTCAATGCGAGAAACTAGCGTACTATTTGAAAATCCAATGATTGGCGTACCTGACAGCAAGAAGCTAGAGTATCTTTTGCCAAGTGCGTTGCCTATAGACAACATCCTTGCGCCAGCAGTGCGTTGTTGGTATCCGGCAATTGACGTTAATTCTGATATGCCTTGCATAGCTGGCATGTTCGTAGCTGTTTCCGCAACGGCGGCCGACCCAGCATAAAACATTTGCTCCCATAAGCCCTCTTCATCATAGTCGCTGTATCTGGCAACGTCAGTCAGTGCAGCCCCAAATATAAATGGTAAATTGAACGGCTCAAGCCTTTTGATAGAAACAAACACACTATCGCCATAGTCAACGCCGCTGCCCTCAGTAACGGCGTCCTCACCTAAAAGGCGCTTTAATTGTTTGACTTCTTTTGATGTTATTTCAGTGTCCTTGCCAAGCCTCGCCGCAAACGGTTGCCAACCTTGTGACTTAAGCATGTTTCGATAAGATGTGTCGCCGGGGCCAGCCCCTGTTATGCGGCCTTCGCCAGCAAGCCAGTAACCAGTAGCAACTGCGGCTGAACCTAAAAAAATTCTGCTCACGGCCAGATCTTTGTGTCGGCCACCTTTTTCCAACTCAGCGTAAAACGCTGGCGATATAAAATTCAAAACGCCAATACGCGAATTAGCCTCATTGGCAATGTTTGTGAGCGTCTTACTAAATGGTGCCATTGGCTTGAAATACCATTTATTCATCAGTTTGTTAGCGCCATTGTAAATGCCAGCAAATGGCAATTGCTTGTCAATGTCGGCTTGCAGCGTCACTTGTTTGCGCCAAGCATTCATGCTCATGTCAATGTCGCCGGGCATCTCAGTCAAAAACTTTTGAACGTGCCGCGATGCAATCTGCATCGCCTCTTTTTCTGCAACACGCGGATCAACGCCGCGTGACGTTAGATCTGCTAGCGTATTGTCAAACACTTTGCCGCCAGCCCTCGCCGCTTCCTCATGCAACTGAACGCGCTGTGCCACGCCAGCAAAAAACTCATCAGCCGCGCCAAGCGCTCTAAATGGTGCTGAGTAAGCAACGCCCATTGCGTTAAATACTTTTCCGGGAACTGTGTTTGTTAAATCAGGGAAGTCTCTAATTTCTTTAGACCACGGCACTTTATAAGCGGCACCAGCCCAATACTCTGTTTTCAGCGGATCTCTGGGCGCGTCTTTAGCGGCACCGCCCTCTGCAAATTTGCGGAACATCATTGACCAGCCGTCAATTATGCCATTCTTAAAGCCAGACATTCTGGCGTAAATGTCTGCGCCGTAATATCTGTCTGGGTCAGTTTTGTAGCCAAATGTCTTTGCGAGGCGTTGACGCAGCATACCGATAGGAACCGCCGCCGCACGTTCTGGCACATCAAGAAATGCAAAAAGTGCGTTGCCAGCGCCATTAAAAATATGCGTCACTGGGTCATTGAGCATGACTGACTGCGCCATATAAACTATGGCCTCGTATGACTTGCGCTTGACGCTGTTTCTGAGCAATGCGTTTCTGGCGGCTTGACTATTTGTTCTGTTGTATTCTTCTGCTAAGCGCAACAACTGATCATCGCCGCCCAACTCATTCAAAGCATCGCGCAATTCTTTTTGCGTTAATCCACTGGCGCGATCAGACGCACCCTTAAACACATTCATTGATCTGGCTATGTCTGTCTTCGCGCCAGACAACTCAGCAAAAATCATATCATGTTGCGCGATAGCCTCACGCAACGTCAGCTTGCCGCTCTCATCTAACTCGCCACGCGCCACCAAACGCATTAGATCGTCAACCTTGGCAACGCTGACATCGTGTAAAACTTGCAACCCAGCCATACGCTCTGCCAATTGCGATCCGCCAATGCTGGCGTCTATACCTTGACCAGAAAATATTTTATCTAAATTTTCTTTTGGGACGCCAGCGTTTTGTGCGCGTTCGTAGATCTCATCAATTGACATCGGCTTTTTAACGTCAATCAATTTTTCGTCAGCCGCCTTTGCCGCCGCCTGCACTGTCGCCGCAAACTCATCGCTGTCATAGAAGCGCGTGTTTACTGGCCCCTCTTTTAAGCCAGCAATTTTTTGCGCCTTGGTTGGCGATGGCACCTCACGCGCCGTGCCAATCTCTGCCTGACGCGCCTGCAAACGCGCCTGCATCTCTTCTAGCGTTACTGGCGGTGGTGACGTTGGCTGCGGCTGTGGTGCCGCTCCCGGCGCACCGATGACAGGCCCAACAGGCACATCAGTGACCGTTGGCATTTCTCCGGCTTCTTTTGTTACCCGCGCCTCTGGCGAGAGTCTTGCCCCTTTTTCGGTCAAGCCGCCCAGTATCTCTTTTGTTTTGCTTCTGGCTAATTTTGACGTAATGGCAGACGACACACTAGCGACTTGCACATAGTCATCTTCTGGAGCGGCAGATTGCGGCACTGCATTAGGATCTGCGTCTGTGTCCAGAATACTGCGCCGCTCATCTGGCATTTTAGATATCGCCATTGTCTGCACCTTCCTGTTTTGCCGCGCCTAATGCTGTGATAGCCACAGGCCCAACAATACCATATTTTTCTAATATCTTGATCGCTTTATCGTCAAAGATGACATAGTTGCGGCCTGACTTTTTTGTTTCTTCATCAGCCCAATCAAGAGCCTCTTGCCTTGTTTTATAGGGTGGGCTTGTCGTTACAATTCTGCCAGAGCCACCCAAACCGCCGGGTCTATTGTCTACAGCCACTTTAGCGCGGAAACCATCTTCTGCCTTTGTAACATCTATTAGCTTACCGCCAGCCGTATTTCGTGATGTGTTGTCAAAGTATTTGATGCCGGGGATGCCGTACTGAGCCAGTAATTCTTCGCCAGCATTGTCTTTGCCCCTGATAGCAGCAAAATCATTGAGGAACGAAACAACAGTTCTGTTTTCGCTCAAAAGGCTTGCCTTTAAATCACCTCTAGGACTTCCAAAATTTTCTAAATCATCAGGTGTTATTTCGTTGTCAATCAGCTTTGATATTTTTGCTTTGATGTCTGGGCTTTGATTTCCTATAGGCTTGTCATAATCAAGGAATTCATCAGGCTTGGGAGATAACGCAACTTTATATGTTTTGCCAGTTTCAGCGCCAACTGTTACACGACCTCTCAAAGCCTTTAACTTTTCAAGTTCTTTACTTGTTGATCTTATGGCGTTGACATTATCTTCAGCAATCATCTCTTGCAAAAATTCTTCAGAACTTTTTATAGCGGCTTCCAAGTCTCCATTTGTTGCGGCCAAATCATCTGCAATATCTTCATCAACAAGGTTGTCATTTATTTGGTTGCCTCGAATATAAGGGCGGCCATCAATATCAACATTCCGCGCCATCATGTCTTTGTAAAACTTCGCTATATCCTCGCTATCAGTAAAATACAGCCCATAACCATATGCCTGTGCGCCCTCACCAGTGCCAATCTTTTCTAGGCTGAACTGGTCAAAGTCTGCGCCAGAACCGTGAAACGCAATGATGCCCGGCTCGGTTTCAGTCGGCGGCACAGCAGTAACTGGGTTTTCTTTTGTTGGCCTAACCAACTTACCAGCCGCAGCCAACGCCGGATCAATCACTTCCATAGGATCAACGCCAGACATGACACGATCAGTAATAGGCCCGCGCTCTGCCATACGCGCCTCGGCAGCTTGCCCGGCTGTGTCTAGCCCTTGGCGCACAGCACTGCCAGCAGCCGGGATAGCTTTACTTAAAACCTTGCTGCCTACGCCACCAACAGCAGCGCCCACAGTGCCAGCAGTGCCAAGTCTAGTGGCTGCTTCTCCAACAGTCGGCTCAAGTCCTGCTGCATCTTCAACGGCCATTGTGCCGCCCTCAAAGCCTGCCCCATAACCAGCGCCTGCGACCATACCAGTCCTGCCCGGATATTTAACAGCAAGATCATAAGGCATAGCAGTGCCAGCCGCTGTTTTCATTAGCATGTCTTTAAGCACCGCCCCTGACACTTTGCCAGCTAAAGATTTTGCGGCCATAGCGTAGAGCTTGCCGAAACCGCCAGCGTAAGTTAATGGGTCTGCAAAGATACCGCGAAATGCGCGTTTGATTGTTGCGCCGTTTGTTGATGTGTCAGAGTATGTGTGAAGCATTTGCAAAAACGTCATAGCATTTTCTTCGCCAGCAGTATCTGACATAAGAGCCGCAACTTGAAACGCAAATCCGGGTACGCTGATGCCGCTTTCGCCGGGTATACCCGCAGGCCCGGTCATGTTCCAATTAAACTCAGACATTAGATCCAGACCATATGCCGCTGCCTGCTTGTCTGAACCGATAAATCGTTCACCGTCATTCATAACAGAAAACATTTTTTTAGACGCGCCGATCCACTCAGGCATTACAGCAAGCTGGTCTTCATTGTATTTTGGTGGCACGGCTTTAATGTCTTCGCGGCGTTGGCGTCTGTCGCCACGTTTTTCAACAGGGGCATCATCTGGTTCTGGTGGCATAGAAACATCGTCAAAACGCATATCCCGCAACATAGGTTGCGGAGATCCTAAAAAAATATGGCTGTCTGCCTGATAGTCAAATGCTTCTTTTAGCTCATCCATTAGTCTACCAATTCATCTCTTAAAATAATGTTTCGCTCAATAGCTTTGATTTTTTTTACAACATAATCGTAATCATCGTCAGAAATATTTCTTAAACGCCTAAGACTATTGATATAGTCAATTGTTGTGTATTCTGTAAAATCTATGCCGTAAACATCTAGCCGCTCATCAGTTACGTTAACCAACCGTGTAACGATTTTTCCATATTCGCTCGACAACAAATCATTTTTTAAATCTTTTGCAATTTGAACCTTACTAGGTTTTTTAGTAATGTCTGGAGACGCGCCCTCTGGTGCGCTAGCTTCCCAAGAGGCCGTTTCATTAATAAACCTAGCGTCAACCTTTGCTGTAAAGCTGGCATATGCTTGGGCTTTTTTCTTTGAAGGGTTTAAAGTGCCGGGAACAATTTGCGAATGTTGGCGAGCGATAGACGCAACGCCGCGTTCAATTTCTTTTGTTGCCGTGTTCATTTTTGGCAACAATTTTAATTGAGCTTTTGGCCCTACACCCCTTTCTGCTGCTGCGGCTTGCAATTCTGCAAAAGTGGTAATTTTGTCGTTATAAATTAAGTCTAATATTTGCAACTCACCAACAGGATTTGTTGGCTCGTCTTCTACTAATGCTTGTTTTGTTTTAGTTAACGCAATAATTCCCTGACCATCAATAGCAGCCCCATTGGTGTCAATTGCAATTTTCATAATTTTTGCTATTGCATCATTTGATTCGGGCGTTCCATCTGGTGATGTTGTAAAATCTATCACCGCAGAAACTAGATCTCTGTTTCCTGTTTTTAAATTGTCGGCCTCAACTTGATCATCAGCGGTCTGCCTAGCAGCAATCTCTGTTCTTACATTTGATCTAAACTCAGCTTGCTCTTTGCTATCTAAAAGCGCATAGACTGGCGTCAACGCGCCCATATTTCCACTGCGTAAAGCGCTGGTTTGTTTTGCGCCGGGCAAACCTATAACGTAATCAGTCAATACACCAACTTGCACATCCCTAACCATTGTCTGTATTTCTGTTGATTTGCTTTTTGCGTAAGCTAAATCGCCAGTGCTTATCACAACATCATTAGCTTGACGCGCTAAGATAGCCATATCGCCAATTGCCTTTTCAACATCAACATCTTTGGCCGTCAATATATCTCTTAGCCTGTCCGGCACACTAACTAAAAACTCATCTGACGCAGCAACTTTTGCCGCCCTCTTAACCGACAACTGCATTTCAAGCGCAGATTTATAAACAGATGACGCGCTAGTATTTGCCGCAGCGTTATATTTAAGGGCTTGGTTGGGGTCAATCGCTGCAATGGTTTCAGAGTGACCAGTGATCATTGCGGTAAGATCAGCCTGCATTGCGCCAATTTGTTTATTTGTATATAAGCCGCCAGATTTAATAGCAGTAGAATACGCGGAAATTTTTTTGTTTGCGTCAATCTCAAGCTCAGTTGTCAACTGTTGAGCAATAGTGGCGTTGGTGACTGCGCCAAACACAGTGTCAGGATCACCGACAATTTCGTCAATGTCTCTGCCCTGAGAAATTGCATCTTCAATTTGTTTTGCTGAGACTGGGTTTTCAAAAGCATATTGCGCAGCATCACGCTCTGTCTGAGCAACCTGCTTTTTGTAGACATAATCGCTCATGCTGTTGAGGCTTTTGGTAATGGCATTATAATTACGCGCTTTAGCTGCGCCTGTCGCCACAAAGTCAACAGTCGGCACTGACGGTATGCCTACGCCTAAAGGTCTGTATTTTGGTAGCTCTGCCATTAGCCAGTTCCCATTGCAGTGCCGGGCGCATCACCAATGCCACTAAACGATCCACCACCCGGCGCACCACCCAAGGACATTTGCCCCGCCACAGCGCTCGTCAAAGTGCCAAGCGCGGCAGTCCTGCCAGCCGCCATCGCTGACTTGGCTTGTGACGCATATTGCATTGCCTGCGCCTCACCAACACCAAAAGCAATTTGCTCACCATCGCGAGTTATATAAAGCTCGCCTGCGCCTTTTTTCTCAGCATACAATGACAAAGCTTTTGCGCTGCCGCTAAATGGATCAATGCCACCGGCTGCTGCCCTTGCGTTTATTGATGCCTTAGTCGCCAAGATATTGTCCATAACGCTAGCGCCTTGTTGCCGATATTTAAGCGCCTCAGATCTGGCTTGCACTTTCCTAAACGCAGCTTGGCGCATTACGCCTTTAGCTTGCTGCTTCGCACCCTTTAGCTGCGAGTACATTTTAGCGGCGGTTAAGCCAGCCATAATTGCCTGTGCCATATTACTGTCCTATGCTCACTTTGTAATCAATGCCCAGCAGTGTCATTTTCAATGGCACCTCTTGGCCGATTGTTATTTGCCCATCATAAGTATAACCCAAAAGACCGTGCAGTGTCTTGATGCCTGTGTACTCAGGCACTGCGCTGCCAAATACGTTTGCCCCAAATTGCCGAAACGCAATTAGCTTGCTGTCAATTGTAAGCGACTGCGTTTCAAACAACTCAGCGTTTACCTCAAAGATCCGCTTCTTAAAGCCCTTTAGAGAGCCGCTGGGCAGGTTTGGCTCAACCGGCAGTGTCTTTACCTCTGGCGTAAAGTTGAGGCCAACCTCGTGGCTTGTAGACGCCGCAGTGCCAAAGGTAACAGTGAACGGTGACGCTGGCACGGTTTGATCAGGCTCAACGATGCCATCGCGAATAATCTTAATGCTCTTGGCCTCTAGATGTGTCACGTTCACAGAACTGGCGGCACCCCCGGTTATCGAGCAATCGAGCAATGCGTCTGCATCAAATAGCTCAACATAATAAACATCAACGCTGTTGACCGTGCGCTTTACCACAACATAGATATCGTCAACGTCAACGCCAATATTTAAGAACTCGCCATCGGTTGTCCACTCAGATGGCGCAATAACATTTTGGCTTCGCAGCAAGGTATAACAGGCAATGCTGCCATCCTCGCCATTAACCAGCATCAGCCGGTCGCCCTCATCAGTTGACGTGGCAACGCGCACCGCCATTTCCTCTGGCGTCTTTAGCAGATGCGATGACAACAGCGAGATCTTGGCTGACGTGTACGCTTGCACCGCGTCACTATAAATAAACTCTTGGATAGCTTTGCCCTGCCTTTGGATAAACAAGGTCGAGCCGTCCACGTTTTGCAATCGTATGCCGGGCTTGCTGCCAAAGGCAGTCTGCTGCTTAACGATAAGGTTGCTCGGCGTGATGGGCGTGTCTAGCGTTTGCGGCACATAAAACTCAGCCCCAGTCGTAAAAATCTGCAAGTGACGACCAGAGAAAATATCAACAATTGCATTAAACGTGCCGGTGTCTAGTGTCGCCTCAACCGCTGCATCATCAAGCGCCTCTCCGGGGTCAAAGTTAAAGAAAGTCGCAACCCTCGACCCAAAGATAGTTGATGGCCGCTGCTTAGTGCCGCCGAAATACAAGCGCCCCTCGTGGAATGTCACGCTGCGCGGATAACCCCGGCTAGACGACCACACCTCTTCGTAACCTTCTTCAATCTCCCAATCAGCGTCATCAATGTTTCCGGTGTCAAACAAAGGCACCTCGGCAAAACACTCTAGCTTGGCTGCTGATACCTTGCGCACAATCCGCAACCGGCCAAACGGTGTCACATTAATATACTGCCCAATGTAATCAGCAGCAGCATCAGTAAAAATAAGAGCGTCAGAGCCGCTATGTTTAGCTGTTAGTGTTAGATTGCCTGATGTAGCTGACGGCTCTAGGTGGTCATGTGGCACACCAGTGTTATATGCGGTTCCGGCAGTTACAGTTAAAGTAAACGCATACTTAGGCACAAAATCAAATGTGATCGTGCTGGCAGTCCAAGTGCTGTCGCTTGCGCCACGCACAATCTTTGTCGGCGGCAGATCCTCATGCACCACGATAACAGTGTCGGCAGACTGCACCCAATTCATTTCCGGCAAGATAGAGCTAGTCAAACTAGCCACGGCTAGAAAATCATTACCGCTGCCGTTGATGTCGGTGATTAGCGAGCCGTCTTTGAATACATACATTTTACCGGGTGTAAAGACCAGCATATAGCTATCGCTAATGCTAAATTCAAACGACACCATCCGCACAGCGTTAGCCGCGCCGCTGTCTAGCGCCGCAACAAACTTAGTGCCGTCACGCCGCTTGGCACCGCCCTGCGGCTGAATGTTTACATTCCGCGCTGTCGAAAGACCAGACTTATACTGACTGATGTCAGTACGCGACCGCAGCTTTGGATCTAGCTCGCCAGCGGTAAAGTCATTCTGGATCTGGATGATGCGGCTCATGCTAGAACCTTATATCTGAAATCGGGAACTCTTGTATTTGCTGTGCCGGGCGGTCAGCGCCGTCAATGTTAATTGCCACGCGAACCAAACCACCGCGCATATTCTCAGACGGTGAGCCATACGCTTTTGCGTGGTAATAATCAGCCTTAGCGATCTGGTCGGTAATCGGCTCGGCAAACTCAGCCGCCAACGCCATCTTTAACAGGCGCACAAAATACGGCGGGAATATTGCTGGCTCTGGCCGGAACTGGTAGTCGATCCAAACCGTTTCGTAATTAGTGTAAAGGCCAAGGTTGTAAATCTCAAAATCGCGAACTGGCCGCGCACCCACAGAGCTTACATTAAATACAGCCTTTGGGTTGCCAAGAATATCGCCGGGCAGCGCATAGGTGTATTTCCATTCATTGATTGGGGTACTAGCAAGCTGCGCTAACTGAACTTTTTGCACAGACCAAGAATACGCATATTGCATCAAGAGAGTGTCGCGCACATCGTCATAGAGGCGATCAGCGACCTGCGCTTCGTCAGTGCCGGTGGCAAATGATGATAAAGGCGCAGCGCCCAGCATAATCAAAGCATCAGAACAAATTGATAGTTTGGTATCACCAGCCGCCATTGCGCTACTCCAAAATAGGGAAAGGGAGCCGGTTGCCCGGCTCCACTTAGATTAGTCAGTGTCGGTCATTGCGATGGCTGTGCCATCGGTAACGTCAACAACACCAGAGGCGTTTGATGCAACCATAACAATTGACATTGTTGGGGTCGCGCTGTCGTGAACAAAGATCACATCACCAACTGCCACTGTGTCTGACAAGTCGTTGAAATATCCTGCTGTGTTCACAGTCGCAATCGCGTCCGCTGATGTGTAAGTGTACATGCTAGGGGCGTTGCCAGATTTAGCTGCACCGATAACATTCCATCCTGCTGAAGAGAAAGCCATTTTCTAAACTCCTTTCTATTCAGTCGCTGAGATTTTGACAATACCATCGTCATCAATGGCAACCGCACCAGCGGAGAACATTGAAGAAACAAGGAATGACGTTTTCTCAGGAACGTAGTTGATTTCAGACTTTTGGTTCATGCCAATGCCCATACCGATTGCATCGCGATGGAACGCAAAGCAAGTGCGGGTTGATGGGAGAGGCAAGCCACCTTCATCACGATCACCTAGTGTGATGAATTTAAAGCCGAGGAAGGTGTCGATCTCACCTGTTGAGAGAGCCTTCACAGTAGCAAAGTCGCTGCTGGTCAGTTCTGTCTCATCAAGCAATGCTGACAAGCCGTTTGCGTGGATGATCATGCAGCGACCTTCGGCTGGCACGTTCTTCACATCCAGAGCCTTTTTAGCTGCAAGCAGCTTTGCAAGGTTCATGTTTGTGCCTGCGCCACCAACAGATGTTGCAACGGTTGACGGTGAGGAAGCTGCATTGAGCGCGTCAATAACAAGCTGATCCATACGGCGACCGATAGCTGCGCCAACTACCTGCACCAATTCACGGCGCTCGTCAAAGTTGACTTTTTGCTGGTTAAAAATGTCTGAATACTCAGCAGCAATGTAATCTGACATTGTTGCTGTGACTTGTGAATAAGTCACGTTCAGAGGTGTAACGTCAGTTTGCGGTACGCGAACTGTTGCGGTGCCTTTTCCGATCTTCGGAAATTTCACCTGATTGCCTTCGACACTTGTTCTCTCGCGGGTTACGCCAGCCAAAGCACGTGATGCTTGATAGGCTTGCTTAACTTCCGCGTCAAAAAGCTGAACGAACGCATTGGAAATGCCTACGGCCATTTTCCTATTCCTTTCGTTTCAAAATAAAACACGATTAGCGCCTAGCAGGTATCCTTCCGGGCTGCGGCTTGGGCATACACGCTACGCCCCCAAGCGTTTGCGACAGGTCGAAAGCCGATTGTCTGTCAATAGGGATTATATGTAAAAAAGAAGGAACTGTAAACAGTTCCCTCTTGACCTTTATGTTGGCGAGTATTCGTCACTGCCAAAAGCCTGCTCAAACATTTTTTCAACCTTTATTCTGTAGCTTGGATCTGTTTGATATTCTGGCTTTCCGACCATTGCCATCAGCTCTTCTTTTGATGGCGCACCAGCCATAGGCGCAACGTCTACTGGGATGGCCTTGTCGCCGTAATAGCTGCGAACCTTTTGCAAAGCTCTCATGCCCTCGGCTGTGCCACCCATAATTTTGAACTCTTCAAAGTCAGTCTCAGACCAAACGCCCTTGCGAACTAGGCTCGATGCCCAGTCAGACATTGACTTAATGATTGCGTCAGCATTGTTGCCCAGTTTTTCGTATTCTTCTTTGTAAGATATCTCTGCTGCTTCGGCTTCATCACCGGCCATAGAAATAAACTTACCGGCAAGCTCTTCAAACGCCGACTGGCTGATGCCGTTTTCTTTAGCCCAGTCCTTGTATGTGCTAAAAAGCTCGTCATCTTCTGGGATACCGGCCTCAGAGAACACGCTTGCATCGTACTCTTCTGGTGCTTTGTGCTTTCCTTGGCTAAACTTTTTCTGCAACTCAGAGTAAGCCTTCGCCAAATCTTCGCCGGTATTAAACTTTTCGGGCAACCACTCAGGCTTTCCTTCTTCAGTTGCCGCCTCTGACGCTACTGCATCACTAGATACAGTCTCGCTGTCAGGCTTAACGTGTGAGATTGTTTCTTCTGCTTGCTGCTGGTTATCGTCACTCTCAATTTGAGCATCGGCCAACAGGCCATCAGTTTCATTCATAGTGATCTCGCTCTTTTCATGCGCCGCTCAATTTCCCTGACCAGACTGTTCTGGCCTTCGCGAGCATAGCCGTGGCTGGCTTCTTCGCCCGGATACCACGTTGGCTGCTCTATCGTCAGTGCGCGTAGATGAGTGAGCAGCTTTGCCCCATCGTCACTGGCGAATACGCGCAAATAAAGACGATCAATGTCGTCCTTATCAACTTGCTGTTTTTCTGCAATCTTTGGATCTACAGAACGTAGACCATCCCAACCATCTGGGTTCATTCTTATGCCCCTTCTGGCGGTGCCTCACCTTGTGGCATTTCACCGCTCTCTGCTTGCGCCGCCATTTGGGCGGCTTCCATTGCCTGCTGCATCATCATCTCGCGTTCTTCTGGAGATGTGCGCAACTCAGCTGGGATGCCCAGCTTGTCAGCAACATAATCTGCAATGCTGCCTGTCTTGACAGCCATTTGGCCTTCTGGGCCAAGGGCTGACGACATTTGCACCCACTGCATAATCTTTTCGATGTCGCCCATATTTTGCGCTTGCGCAATTGGGCTAACAGGTGTGACCTTGACTTCAAGGCCATTGACGCGCAGTGGCATCTCAATTAAGCCGCGCTCATCCATCACATACAAGATACGCGCAATCATTGGCACCATAGTCTCGGTAATCAAACGACCAAAAGCGGAGCCAAGGTTCTGCGCCAGTTCTTTCATGCGTTCTGCAATCTCTGTCGCAGACCTTGCGCTCATGTTGTCAGGCG
>Ga0208542_1000520_pt1 | contig 17517 bp, 21 predicted proteins | sample DEB08_DNA_3_FD_185495 | JGI IMG/M metagenome (GOLD analysis project Ga0208542, IMG submission 185495) | Aqueous microbial communities from the Delaware River and Bay under freshwater to marine salinity gradient to study organic matter... | ecosystem: Environmental > Aquatic > Marine > Coastal ... | reverse complement strand
CATGGGCCAATCAGCCGCCCTCGACCGTGCCCTGACCCGTGCCCAGTCGTGGGTGCCGGCCACGGTGCGCCCGGTCCTCGAGGATCTGGACGAGGAGGATCCGTGGCAGGACGAGGAGGCTCCGTGGCCCGAGGTGGTGACGTCCAACCCGGACAACAGCCGATCCCTGCTCGAGGATGCGCGGTGGCTCCTGACCGAAATCTCCGAATTCGACTCCGGCCCGATAAACTGGGGCGACGTCCGGGGCTTGGCCGACCGCATCGCCGACTATCTGGGGGACTGTTGTGTGAGTTGACAAGCGTCCACAAATCAGCATATTTGATGCATTGGGCACAATAACGCCCCCAACTCCCGACATTTGACGACTTATGAAGGACGACCTGCGTTCAGACGACCGCATTCTAAAGGCCATGCCGAGGCGCCCACGTCCAGAGGTCCAAGAGAAGCTCTTCCGCGTCCTGACGGAGCCCGGGGCGAGGGTAGTGACCGAGCGCCCCTGCGAGTGGCCGGGGGGCTGCAGCAGGGGCGCGAAAGGTCAGAAGATCTACTGCAACGTCCACCAGCTCAAGCTAGCGGAGCAGACGTCGGCCTTGGAACGACTTGTCGGTGTTGTCAGGGACTACCTGTGGGCCGACGACTCCTTGGCCCGCAGAGGGCGCTCTAGGGTCCGCCGTGATTCCGAGGAGCTCGCCGCACTACGGACGCAGCTGTCCCTTGCGGAGGACCAACTTTATGAATAGCTTAGTAGACTTCGTGATTGAATTCACTTGCAGCTTTACAGTCGCCACGTTCGTGATTCTTGTCCTAGCGTCATTCATTCTCAGCGGGAGTTAACGATGCCAAAATATGACCACCCCATGCTCGCCTCGATGCGAGAGGAGGGCATGTCGTGGCCCGAGATCGCTGGGCGACTTGGCACGACGGAGAAGCAGATCCGACAGGCACACAACCGGTGGAAGAACCGGAACGTCGAGGAGACCCACGACGGCCTGCCGGTCGTACAGAAATGGCTCCGGACCGACGAGGGCACGATCCACGTCAAGGTTCCACAGGGCGCGGACGACCCTGCCGAGATCGAGCGGATCTGGGACGAGGCCCGCGAAGACTTTGAGCTCTGGCAGCCCGCCAAGCAGATCAGCACGTTCAGCGAGCCATCGGTCGGCGTGGATGACCCGTGCCTCGCTGTCGTGAGCATGAACGATGCCCACCTTGGCATGCGCGCTTGGGAGGCGGAGACAAAACAGCCTAGTCAGGACCTTGAAACCCTGTCCACTGACTACGCCTACGTGTCCACGCAGCTATTCCACACCTCGAGGATCTACCCGGTGCAACGGTACCTGCTGATCGTTGGCTCCGACCTCCTGCACGCCGACTCGTACCAAGGCAAGGTCCCCACGACCACCAGCGGCACACCGCAGGACGTCGATGGCCGACTGTCCAAAGTCTTCAAGCGGGCCCGCCGTCTTCTCGTTGAACAGGTGGACCTCTTCCGGCAGCGGGGCTGCCCGGTGGACGTCCTCTTTGTCCGCGGGAACCATGACACGCAGTCCATCGGAGCGTTGGGTCTCGTCCTTGACTCGTGGTACCGTAACGATGCGAGGGTTAACGTGATCGTTCCCGATGGCACACGGACCTATTATGGATTCGGGCGGAACGCCTTCATGTTGCACCACGGCCATGACGCCAAGAAGAAAGACGCACCGCTCGTGTTCGCTACGGAATGCCCCGCGGACCTCTGGGTCGCATCGGAGGGCGGGGCCCGTGAGATCCTCTCCGGCCACTTCCATGCACGCGAGACGTCCACCTATGGCTCTGTATACGAGACCCGTGCGATCGTTTCCCGCACCCTACCGGCGCTCTGCTCGACGGACGCATGGCACGCGAACGGTGGCGGTGCCTACCTGCATAAGCGGGCCTCCACTCTTTTAGTCTACCGAGAAAGCGGCGGAAAAATTGCACTCCACGAGGTGTCCCCATGAGGACTATGAAGACCTGCAGCGTACCAAACTGCGACCGGAAGCACTACGCGAGGGGGTTCTGTAACACGCATTATATGCGCCTGCGGAACGGTACGGACATGGACGCACCGATCCTCCGCAGGCGCAGGACTAAGACCTACAACGTACCTGCCTCGGGGGTCCCGTCATGAATGTTCTCCTGCGGATGCCCCCGGAGGCCCTCGACACAAAACCCATCGAAGAAGGGCTGGTCACCCTTTACGCGCGGATGGGCGAGGGTCGCCGGGGGCTTGAGGCCGCGCGAGCATACGTTACACTCCGCCGCATACGGGACCGGTTCGCGGCGGGGTACAGGGATGTCTATGTGAGCGAGGACGGCCTACTCGCTCTGGCGTCCGCCGAGCTCCCCGGGCTGGAACCGCTCGTGGAACTGGTGGCGCAGAAGATGGTTGAAAAGCAGGCCGAACAAGAACCGGAGGATTTTCACCGAGCCCCGGGATCAGATGTCAAATCCACACGCAACTACAAATTCCAGAGGTGAACCATGAAGGTCAGTGAACTCGCGTCGATCATCGATAACCGCTACGGTGACCCCGCCCGCTTCCTCGCGAACATCCGGCAGTGGCTCTTCGAGAACCGCATCTCCCAGTCCTCCCTCGCGATGGAGGCCGGGCTGGACACGTCCAACCTGAACCGGTGGCTGAATGGGCACGTGGCCCCGAGCCTGAAGAACATGCTCATCATTGACGAGGCGCTGGAGCGGATCCTTGACCGGGATGCGGCGTCGGATGTGTGACCTCACCATCCCCTGGGAATTTTTGCTGTTCGGCGCCGTCTTCCTCCAATTTGTCATCCTCGCTGCAGGATGGTGGGCAGATCGGCTCCTTAATCAGCTGGCGTACCAACGGAACATCATCTACGCATACGAGAAGGAGGAGGAGGCCCGTGGCTAACACTCCCGCCTCAAGAAAGGCGAAAGGCCGCCGGTTCCAGCAATGGGTTCGCGACGCCCTCCTCGAGGCGGCGATCTGGCTCGAAGAGGACGACATCCGGAGCACGAGCATGGGCGCGTCGGGGGAGGACCTGCTCCTCTCCCCGGCGGCCCGCCGGGTCTTCCCTCTGTCCATCGAGTGTAAAAACGTCGAGCGGCTGAACATCTGGTCTGCTCTGGAACAGTCGGAGGCCCACGCCAAGATCCACGGCACCACACCCGTACTCTTTTTCAAGCGCAACCGATCCCCGGAGTACGCCTGCGTCCCGGCCCAGTACCTGATCGACCTGATGGTCGGGCGGGTCCGGGTCGCCGCGGCAGTCCGGGACCACATCACCGAGGAAAAGTTATCATGAAGGTATCCGTGGATGTACAGGTCACCGACCTCGACGGCAGTGTGCTCACCTCCGTCGTGGACGAGGACGCGGAGGGCTGCATCGTGGTCATCCCCGAGGAAGACGCGAACTATGTCGCGATGATGGGCAGCGTCATCGAACTGACGGACATGATCGACGGGGTCCTCGTCAGCTTCTTCCGTCGCCTGGTCGACCAGCACGAGATGGACGTCAACGTCCTCCCGGCCTTCGCGGCGGGGCTCATGGCCGACGCCCTCCACGCCGTTATGTCGGACGAGGTCCCGGCCTCCGCGGCGAGGGAGTTCTACGAGGCATGAGAGACGACTGGACGAGTTTCGCCATCGACGCAGGGGTTGCGGTGGTCGTCGCGATCCTTATCATCATCATGGTCCTTGCGTGAAGACCGCGTACTACGAGGCACGAAGCATGGAGCTATACCCATATCAGAGGGAGGGCGTGGCCTTTCTCGTCCGCAGGGGGAGAGCTTACCTTGCGGACGGGATGGGCCTTTAGCTAGGCAAGAGCGTACAGGCCCTCGCTGCTGCCAAGGAATTGAACCTGAAGTCGGTACTCGTCATCGCCCCCGCGGCCACGTTGCCCAACTGGCGCAGTGAGGCGGAGGTCTGGGGCGTCCCCGGTTGGACGTTCGAGGCGGTGTCCTACGCCGATAAGCGACTACGGAACGGGACATTAAACGGCGAAGACTGGGACGTCGTCATCGTGGACGAGGCGCACTACATCAAAAACCCGAAGGCGAAGCGGACGACCAACGTGCTACGGGTCGCCACCGCGGCTCCAAGGGCGTGGCTCTTGTCGGGTACTCCGATGCCGAACCATGCTGGCGAGTTGTGGACGGCGGTCGCTGCCCTATGGCCGCATGAGCTCAAGCCGGAGTTTCGGACAGCGGGCAAGTGGCTCCGGTACTTCTGCCGGTACACCGAGACGCGGTACGGTCCGCGTGTGTACGGCCATAAGAACGCCAGCGAGCTCTTGGGCATCCTCCGGCGGAACCTCCTCCGTCGGAAGCTCGAGGATGTCGGGCTCGACCTCCCGCCGTTACGTGTCGCCCTGCACCGGCTACCGAAGCCGGACGACTGGGTCTTGGACCACGACGCCAAGGAGATGCTTACGAGGCTCGAGCACGAGGAGGGCCGCGACGATCCTGCGACCTCGCGGATCCGGCGGCTGTTGGGGACGTTGAAGGCCCCGCTGATCGCGAAGACGATATCGAACGAACTCGACGACAGGCAGTACCGCAAGATCGTCGTGCTGTACCATCACACGGCGGTAGGAGACATCCTGCACGAGGCTCTCAAGGACTTCGGCGTCGTGCGGCTGGACGGGCGGAGCTCCGACCGGGACCGGCTGGTCTCGATCGCTAGGTTCAGCGAGGACGATGATGTCCGCGTGTTCCTCGGCCAGCAGACGAGCGCCGGGACAGGGCTCAACCTGCAGGTCGCGAACGAGATCGTGTTGGTCGAGCCGGCGTGGAGTCCGGACGACAACAGGCAGGCCGTGAAACGCGTCCATCGCATCGGGCAGGAGAACCCCTGCCGTGCGCGTGTCTTCGCCGTGTCCGGGACACTTGACGAGGCGGTCATGAAGACGATCGCCTTGAAGACACAACTCCAAGAGACGGTAGGTCTCCGATGATATGGGACATCATCACACACGCACTCGCGTTCCTGCTTGGTGCGCTGGTATGGTTCGAGTTCCTCTGGATCCTAGTTAAATCGAACGAGAAGCGGGGTTGACAGGGCGACCATTGACGTTAGGTTTCCGTACCACACTGACCGGGAGACCAAATGCTTTACGCGATGATTGCCCTCTGCATCATCTCCCTCGTCGGCACGATCGACGCCTTCTCCCACACTGACCGAAGGAGACCAAAAATGAGCACCGAAACACTGTACTGCGACTACTGTGGTGAGCAGGTAGACGATGAGATCTGCGAGTGTCAGGAGTCTCAGGAAGAGGAGTACGATAACATGGCGGAGTACGACGCATGAGAACCACATCCTCCACCCGGCAAGCCCTCGAGCGACTAGCCGAGGCGTCCGGGACCACACTCACGCGGGACGGTAAGCTGTTCTGTGTCCACACGCCCGGCGTGGACGACCCGCCGATCGGGAAGAGCAGCGCCCGCGCTCTCGCCTTCCTTATCTCCTGCGTCAGGCACCTGCCGTCGTGGGAGGACCTCCGGCAGGCGACGATGTACGACCCCGGCATCGACGCCGTGGGCAAACCGAAGACCTCGTCGCAGCTTGCGGCGTGGGAACAGATGGAACTACGTAAACTGGCGGTGACCGATGTCTGAAGAACGCGCACACGCCACCCTCGGCGCCTCGAGCTCCAAGCGGTGGATCAACTGTCCCGGATCGGTCCGGCTCTCCGAGCCGTTCCCGGACACCACATCGAAGTACGCGATCGAGGGCACGCTGGCCCACGGTCTTGGTGAGATCTGCCTGTCCACCGAGGCCGGCGAGCCCCATGAGTGGGTGGGCCAGACGATCACGACCGACGGCATCGAGGGCGTCGTCACCGAGGAGATGGCTACCGCTGTCACGGTCTTCGTGGACGAGGTCCGGGAGATACTCCGCGGGTATACTGCGGATGGTCTCGAGCCTACCCTTTCCCTCGAGGAGCGATTCAGCCTCGAGCCCCTCGGACCCCCGGCCCCGATGTTCGGAACGGCGGACGTCACGATTTGGGCCGGCGACCACCTGCGCGTCGTAGACTACAAAAACGGCCAAGGGATCGTCGTCGAGGTCGAGGGTAACACGCAGCTGATGTACTATGCCCTCGGTGCGGTGGTGGCCGCGGGCCGACTGCCCCGGACGGTGGAAGTTACCATCGTCCAGCCAAGGGCTCCGCATCCGGATGGTCCGGTGCGTTCGTACATGTTCTCCCGGCAGGACTTGATCGACTTCAAGAACATGTTGTTCGCGGCGGCGGAGGCGACGCAAGCGGATGATGCCCCGTTGAACGCGGGCGACTGGTGCCGGTTCTGCAAGGCCGCCCCGGTATGCCCGGCGAAGAAGGCGCAGGCGGAGTCGGTCGCGATGACTGTCTTCGCCGACGACGTCGAGCGCCCGGCCCCGCCGGAGCCTGAGACGCTGACCGACGAGGACCTCGCGATGGTCCTCGAGCAGGGCGGTGACATCATGCAGTGGATCCGCGACGTTGAGGCGTACGCCCTCGGACGTATGGAGGACGGGCACACGATCCCCGGGTACAAGTTGGTCCGGGGGCGGAGCAACCGCAGGTGGATCGACGAGGAGGGCGCGAGCAATTACCTCGGGCGCAAGGGGGTCTCCGCGGACCAGAGGTACACCAAGAAACTGGTCAGCCCGAACGCGGCTGAGAAGGCCTTGCGGTCTTTGGGCCATGACATTACCTTCTTGGAGAAGTTCTGGGAGAAGCCCGAGGGCGCGATCAAGATCGCACCGGAGGCGGACAAGAGGCCGGCCATCCCACCGGCAGCAGAACGAGTCTTCGGACCCGCCGAAGAACTCGACAACATCGACAACAGCGAGACATCGAAATGAGTAACCGCGACGTAGTAACCCCCGTAGGTCGGCTCTCTTACCCACACCTCTTCGAGAGACAGCCGGCACTCAACGCGGGGGAGGAAGGGAAGTACGGCGCTGCCATCGTCTTTGAGGAGGGGACTGACCTCTCCGCGGTGAAGGCCGCTATCCTCGCCGCCGCCAAGGAGAAGTTCGGCGACAAGGCGGTGGACATGATCCAGAAGGGCAAGCTGCGCCTCCCCCTGCGGGAGGACGGTGAGGAGAAGGGCTACCCGGAGAACAGCGTGTTCTTCAACGCCCGCACGAAGCAGCAGCCGTCCGTGGTCTCCCGCTACATCGACCCGGCCACCAACGCGGCCCGGGTCATCACGGACAAGGGCGAACTGTACCCCGGCTGCGACGTCAAATTCCATGTGACGGCGTACGGGTACGATGTGTCCGGAAACAAGGGTGTGGCCCTCGGCCTCAACCATGTGTTGAAGTACGGCGACAACGACCGGCTGGATGGCCGTCGTAGCGCCGAGTCCGTCTTCGGATCGGACCTCACTGCACCCAGCGAGACCGACCTGTCCGCACTGGACGGTGGCTCGTCTGACGCCGACGACCCGGACGTAGATCTCTCTGCGTTCATGTAGTCGTCCCGGGGCCCGGCTGTCTCCTGTGCAGCCGGGCCCCACCTCTCGGGGGTGCGAATAGTTTCGACGTGCCGGAAGGCTTTCACGAGCACCGGGGCGGACGCGGGGGCAGTACCCGCCACCTCCACTAACCTAGAACGGGGACAGATATGTTCGTGAGTGTGGACTTTGAAACGCGGAGTCAGGTAGACCTCCGGAAGACCGGTGTCTACCCATACGCGGCGGATCCGAGCACCGACATCTGGTGCATGTCCTTTTCCTTCGAGGGGGACGACGCGGTCCACACGTGGACCCCGGGGGAGGACATCCACCCAGGGCTCCGATCCCACATCATGGAAGGCGGCACCCTCCGAGCGTGGAACAGCGGCTTCGAGTACGTCATCTGGAACCGGATCCTCGCGCCCCGGTACGGGTGGCCGGAGACCGGGGTCGGTCAGTGGGTCGACACCGCCGCGGAGGCCGCGGCCATGGCCCTCCCCCGTGGACTGGGTAAGGCCGCTGCCGCACTCGGCATGAACGAGGAGAAGGACGACGAGGGCTACCGTCTGATGATGCAGATGGCCCGTCCTCGGGCGCGCGGTGCGTGGTGGCTCCACCACGATGGCACCCACCACGGCCCGTTCGCCACCAAGGCCGATGCCAGTGCGTACCGCAAGGCTCACGGGTGGAAGCCGAACGCCTGTACGTTCTCGCAGGATGAAGACACCATCATCTGGTGGGACGATGACTTGAAGTTGGCCCGGCTCATCGACTATTGCGAGCAGGATGTCCGGACGGAGAAGGCGATGGCCCTCACCCTCCGGGACCTCCACCCTGCCGAGCGCGGCGTCTTCCTGATGACGCAGCGGATGAACGACGCCGGGGTGCCGGTCGATACGGAACTGGTCCGGGCGTCGCAGGAGATGTTGGACTTCGCCCTCGAAGACGCGACCCAGCGGCTCCGGGACCTCACCGACGACCAGGTGTTGAGCGTCACGAAGGTCAACGCCCTCCGCGAGTGGGTGAACGCGAACAGCGATCTCGACCTCGACAACCTCCGGAGGGACACCGTCCGGGACCTCCTGAACAGCGATCTCCCTGAAGGGATCGTCCGGGAGGCCCTCCAGATCCGACAGGACGCGGGCAAGACGTCCACAGCGAAGCTGGACGCCTTCCTGCGTTGCACGGGCGACGACGACAGGGCGAGGGGGCTCCTGCTCTACCACGGAGCTTCTACGGGCCGTTGGGCGGGCCGCCTCATCCAGCCCCAGAACTTCCCCCGCCCGGAGATCTACGACGTCGAACCCTACATCGACCTCGTCAAGGACCGGGACTACGAAGCCCTGCTGGCGACGGGGATCCCCGTCCCCGTGCTGGTGTCATCCCTCCTGCGTTCGATGTTCTGCGCCCCGGACGGGCGCACCTTCATGTGCGCGGACTACTCGCAGGTGGAGGCCCGGGTCCTCGCGTGGATCGCGGGACAGGACGACCTCGTCGACCTGTTCCGTTCCGGCGGGAAGGTGTACGAGACGATGGGCGCTTACATCTTCGGGAAGAAGGTCGAGGAGATCGGCAAGGACTCCTTCGAGCGGCAGATCGGGAAGAACAGTATCCTCGGGTGCTTCGCCGCCGACACCTTGGTCCTCACAAACCGAGGCTATGTAAGGATCACCGATGTCTCCCCGGAGCATAAACTGTGGGACGGTGTCGAATGGGTGGGACATGACGGTCCTATCTACCAAGGCGAACAGGAGGTTGAAGAGCTCTGGGGTGTCCAACTTACACCGGACCACTTAGTACTGACGGGGGAGAACTGGCAGCCCGCACTAAATCTGGTGCGCCACGCAAGCACCCGTTACCGAGGTTTGGTGACCGGATGGGCATCGCTACCGCGGTCGGGTATGCGGGCTACGTTGAGGGGAATCTTCGCTTCGCTACGCGGAGTGAGAACACCGGGAACAAACGGAAGATCGCGGACCTCGAAGCCCGTATACGACATCTTGAACGCCGGCTTGAGGAATCGCTTCACGATCCTGACTGACCGGGGGCCTCTGATCGTCCACAACTGTGGGTTCCAGATGGGCGCCGACCGTTTCGCCGAGCAGGTCCGGGAGCAGACGGGCATCGTCCTCGACCGCGGGGACGAAGAGGCCGGGCGCCCCGACCTCGCTGCACAGACGATCACCGGGTACCGGACCCTGTACTCCGCGATCCCCCAGTTCTGGTGGGACATCGAACGCACGGCGATCACCGCCGTACGCAACCCCGGGAAGGCGTATGAGGTCGGCGCATCCCCGACCCCGATCAAGTTCCTCCGAGCGGGCGGGTTCCTCTGGTGCCAGCTTCCCTCCGGACGTCGGCTGGCGTACGCCAAGCCCGAGATCCGGGAGCGGGCACTGCCGAAACCCTACGAGCACGTGAAGAAGGAGGGGTTGTCATATCTCGGTGTGGATGGTATTACTAATCAGTGGCGTCGGCACCACACATACGGCGGGCACCTGACCGAGAACGTCGTTCAGGCCATGGCCCGGGACCTCATCGCCGGCGGCATGTTGCGCCTTCAACAGGCAGGCTACACCCCGATCCTCACCGTCCACGATGAAGTGCTCGTGGAAGTGGACGAGGGGGTCGGAGACTTCGACCGATTCATGGACCTCGTAACTACACTCCCTCGCTGGGCGGCGGGCCTGCCGCTCGCTGGTGAGGGATGGGAGGGACGCCGTTATCGCAAGTGAACGTTGGGCCCCGGTACCGGGGTGGGAAAAATACGAAGTGAGCACCGACGGAACGGTCGGACTCATTATCCGCGAGGAGACTTAGAAGAATGAAACCTGAGATCATCGGCCGCTGGGCGGTCAACGGAGCCGGGACGATCGGCAAGATCACCGCCATCGTCGGGCAGCAGTACGTGGGCCTGACCCTCACCGGGCAGGCATGGAGCAGTATGGCCCCGCAGACGTTGAGCACGGACTACGACCGGATGCTCGAAGGGGCGCGGGCATGAGCGCCGAAGCCCTTTACACCGCCGGGTACACCGACCTCGTGAAGGTCGCCCGGGGTGACAAGCGTCCGGTCATGCCCGGTTGGCAGAACCTTCAGGTCACCCGGGAGATGGCGGCGGAATGGACCGGGTCGAACATCGGACTGCGCGGCGACAGGTTCCCCGCGATCGACATCGACCTCGGCAATAACGCTGAACTGGCGGAAGAGATCGTACATTGGGCCGCTCGCAAACTGGGCGGCGCACCGAAGCGGTTCTCCCCGAAGGCCGGGTCCCGCCTCCTCGTCTACCGGACCGACGACACCTTCCTGAAAATGAAGCTGACCCTGCCGCAGGGGCAGGGCGCGGTGGAGATCCTGCCTGCGGGACGGCAGTACCTCGTGAAGGGGATCCACCCCGCAGGGGGGCCGTACACGTGGAACAAGCGGGACCTCTGGGACATCCCCGCCAACCGCCTGACGCACATCACCGAGCAGGACGCCCGGGCCTTCCTCGACTTCCTCGCCGAGGAGTACGGGGGCCGGGTCCACGTTGCCCGGGAGGCCAGTGAGGTCCACCTCTCCCCGGAGGAACTTCGCGCCCCGAGCGTCGAGGCTGTGGAAGCCCTCCTGTTGAAGATGCCGAACAACGACACCTTCCTCGAAGCCGCGTTCCCGTCCGCCGGGGACCCGAGGGACATGTGGGTGGCGTTCGGTATGGCTGTCAAGGGGGCCGCAGGAGACGCGGGGCTTGGTGCCTTCGTCGAGTGGACGAGCCGCTACGAGGATGGGGTCGCGGACCTCGACCTCGCGGCCAGTGCCTTCGCCGGGTTCCACCCCGAGCGGTACGGGTGGCCGACGCTCCAGCGGATCTACCGGACGCAGGTGGAGACGCCGGACGAGGTCTTCCTCGACGACCTGACGGACGACGTCGAGCCTGAACCGCACTCCGAAATCCCGGTCCCCACGGAGGAGGACGTCGTCCAGATCCTCCTGCCGACACTGACCACGAGGCTGACGTTCGTCGCCGGCGCGTGGTGGGTATGGAACGGCTCGAAGTGGGAGATGGACACGAAAGAAGGGCTCCGGGCGGAGATGGTGCTCCGGGGCTTCCTGTCCACCTACGCCGGCCAGCTTCTCCAGCAGGGGGAGGCCATGGGCAAGAAGGAAGGCGCGGCACACCGGGGGATGGCGAAGCGGCTCCAGAGCGACACCGGGATCCGGGCGATCTTCCGCCTGCTCCGGGCACCACTGTCCCGGGAGGCCGATGACTTCGACCGGGACCTCATGGTCCTGAACACCCCGGCGGGCCTCGTGGACCTCCGGACAGGGAAGGTGCGGCAGACGGAGCCGACGGACTACGTGTCCCGCTCCACCAATGTCGCTATGCCCGGCGCGTACGACCCGGCCAAGGCCCCGAACTGGGAGTCGTTCCTGCGGTTCCTCACGCGGGAAGACGCGCAGTATTACGCCTTCCTCCAGAGATACATGGGCTACTCCCTCACCGGGCGGATGGACGAGAAGAAGCTGGCCTTCATCTACGGCGCAGCATCAAACACTGGGAAGTCCACCTTCGTGAACGCCGTGCTCTACGCGATGGGCGACTACGCGACGTCCGTAGACGTTGACATGTTCATGTCCAAGCGGAACAACACCGACGACGTTGCCCAGTTGCCCGGGGTCCGACTGGTCACCGCAACGGAACCGAGCGCCGGGCAGAAGTGGGAGGACCAGCTCATCAAGTCCGTGACAGGGGGCGACCCCATCACCGCACGACGCCTGTACCAGTCGTACTTCAGCTTCAAGCCCCAGTTCAAGATCCTGATCGCGGGGAACCACCAGCCCGAGCTCCGCAGCGTGGACACCGCCCTCTTGAAGAGGGTCCTGATCGCGCCGATGGACCGGGTGGCCGACGCCCCCGACGTCATGCTGGGCGACAAGCTCCGGGAGGAGGCGGGCATGATCCTCCGGTGGATGTTGGAGGGATGCCTCGCGTGGCAGCGGGAGGGACTGAACCCGCCGGAGACTGTCCTGACGGTCACGCAGGAGTACGCCGAGATGGAGGACACGCTGATGGCGTGGGCCGACGAGGAGTTGGTCTACGACCCCGAGGCGTGGACGGCGACGTCGGAACTGTTCGCCTCATGGATGGGGTGGATGGCCCGGCAGAACCAGAAGTTCGTCGGACGCCAGAACCGGTTCAGCCGTGACCTCACGGCGCGGCTGGACGAACTGTCGGACGAGGCCGGGCACCCGGTCGAGAAGCACAAGAAGAAGTCACACGGATTCACAGGCATCCGCCTGAAGGAGGTGTTCGCATGAAGACGCATTATCGCGAGGTAGCGGCGGAGATCAACCGGGCGAACCGGAACAAGGCGCTCAACCGGGCGAACCGGAACACGGCGCTCCCGACGGACTCGCAGGAGCGCAAGGACACGCCTATCTTCTCCGGGTTCATGGCATACTTCCCCGCCGCGGTCGCGGAGGTGGCCCGGCTGTCGAAGGCGGGCAACGACAAGCATAACCCCGGCGAACCGATGCACTGGTCCCGAGACAAGTCCAACGACCACGCCGACTGCATCATGCGTCACCTGCTGGAGCATGGTGAGGTGGACGACGACGGGTTCAGCCACACGGTGAAGGTCGCATGGCGTGCTATGGCCCTACTGCAGGAGGAGCTCGAGGCGGCGGGCGCCCCGTTGGCACCCGCGGCGAGGATTTCCTCGACGAGTAGTTCTAGCTGGGTGGGCTCTGTCGTCTCAGGCCCCGAAGACCCTAACCTCTCTGGAGGACAGAACGGATGAGACTCTACATCGCTGGCCCGATGTCGGGCATCGAAGACTTCAACTTTGCGGCGTTCGCCTCCGCAGCGGAATACCTCCGGGGGCGGGGATACACAGTCATTTCGCCCGCGGAAGCGGACGAGGAAGACGGCGGTGTCGTCGACGGCAAGGCCACGATGTCATGGGCGGACTACATGCGCCGGGACATCCAGTTGATCCTCGACGTCGAGGGGATCGCCACCCTGCCGGGGTGGGCGGGGTCCCGTGGCGCACGGCTGGAGACACACATCGCCCGGGAACTCGGCCTGCCGCACTACCAGTTGGTCGCGGACGACAGGACCGGAGGGTGGAACATGGTGTTGATGCAGGACGGCGACCAGAGGGTCCACACGATCCCGTCGGTGGGGGTGGCGGTCAGCGACCTCTGAGGCGATCCGACGCGGTAGGTACGCCGAGCAGGGAGGTAGCGGGGGCTCGCCTCCGCTCCTCCTCGTTCGACTGGTACTCCGCTACTTCCTTCCCTACCATACCGACCACGAGCCCTCCGAGTGCTTCCTCCCCCCGGATGAAGCGCCGGAGGGCTTCCTCTTTCGGGATCTCGAGCCGGGCAGCACTACGCCCCACCGCACGGTCCACCATCTGTAAGAAGGGGGCGGGGTCAACGAGCGTCGGCCCCCCGTGCCATAGCGTGCTCTGAAGCTGCCCGACCTCCCACCCTGCTTCTTCGGCCATGTTGGCAAAGAGCCGGTCGTACTCCCCGTAGATGTTGGGTACGGGCGGGATGTCCCGACGAACGTTCGGCCCTGCGAGCACGTTGGTCATGTGGACGTCGATCGTCGGGGGGCGCATATTGCCCACCAGGTTCTCGTAGAACGAGGAGACCTTCGGGGCACCGACACCGAACGGTTCGAGTGTGTTCGCCCGGTGGAGCAGGCCACCCATCGTACGCATTACCGGTTGGTTCCGGCTGGCGTAGATGATGTTCTTCATAACCGCCGTGCGGGGAGAGGTCGCCGCCACCCGGCGCATGAACATGTTGAAGGCGTCCGCGCCCTCGCCCGCGCCGAGCTCCGCGATGAACCGCTCCCGCAGGGGGTCGGTCGCGTACCAATACTGGGCCGCGGGCACGGCGGACCGGATCTCGTCCGCTAGACTGATCAGCCCCCGCCGACGCTCCGGCGTGAAGCGGGACCGCAGGGTCTGAACCCGGTCGGACTTGGCGACACGGGCGTACTCGATAGGGGACTGGGAGACCCCGTCGATGAAGCCCCGGGACAGCCCCTCCGGGGTGAGGTCGAAGAGCGGACCCTCGGACCCGGAGAGCACCGCGGGCGCCTCGGGCTTCGGGGTCTCGATGTACCCGTCACCGCCCAAGTGGAAGATGCCGTCCTGACCCCTCTCGGCGCTCAAGCGTAGGGCCTCTTCCCGGTCATCGACCTTCTCGACCACGTCCATCACGATCTCACCGTCACGCTCCCAAGTGCCGACACCGCGGTCGGGCTTGGCGAGCTCGTCGGCAAACTTAGTCGTGAACTCTTCGTGCATCGCCTCGGTGTAGGGACCGGGGCGGACCATGTCATCCCCCTCGAAGACCGCTACCGAGTGCGTGTCCTGCCCCATCGCGTTGCGGCCACCGAAGAAGGTGCTGCCGGGGTTCTGCGGGTCGGCGTAGTGGTCCGCCACCTGCCGACTGACAAGCGGGGTGTCGGTGAACTTCGCGTAGTAGCCCCCTCCTCCACGGTTCTCGTCGAAGATACCTTCCGCCCCCTGCTCCCGGAGCATCTGCTCCGCACGGTTCTGCACCGCCGCTGGCGTCGGCTCCGGGTTGATGTTCGGGTTCGGTCCGGCGGCTTTCTCGGCCCGCAGAGCGACGCGAGCCTGCTCCATAGCCTCGGAGAAGGCTTCGCCCCCCGCGAACTTGGAGACGTCAACGTCCACGTCCACGAAAGGCTGCCCGCGGAACTGGACCTCCGGCTGCACCCCCGGCCCGTAGAAGTAGGTACGCGGCAGTCTGTCCGGGTTGGCGAGCTCCGTACCGGGCTGCCCGGTCCCCTGCTTGGCAACCTCGAGGACGTCCTCGTTGGCGCCACGCCCGTAGTGGCGCAGCGTTACCATCTGCCGACCGTCGTCCATCTGTCGTACCGCCGGCCCCATCTTCCGGGCGACGTCGAACGGCAGGCCGAGGAACGGGATAGCGGACGCTGCAGCGACGGTACCCCACACGGGGTGACCCTCCGCGAAGAGGGTCGGCGCGTCGAAGGCGAGCGCCTTGACGTCGCCGGTGCCGGGCATGAAGTCCGCGGCCACACCCAAGGCGGAGTCGTAGGCGTCTTGGGTCTCTTGGGCGCGGGGGTCCATCGTGCCGAGGGCCAGCGCACGACCGAGGGTGTTCGTGCCGAGCCAATTCCCCGCGCCCTTCAGGCGTTCGAGAATCCCGGCCAGTCCCGGTGGCAGTTCCGGATCCATTTACCGACTGCTCATAATGCCGCGGGTCAGCGCGGAACGCCCACCCACGCCGGCGGCCAAGTCGAAGACACCGCGCATCGCGTCAGTCCCGATCTGGTCGTTGGCCTCGCGTAGGAAGCGGCGGAAGAGACGGTCGCCCTTTTTGCCTCGTGGGAACATCGCCCGCAGAACCTGACGGTCACCCGTCTGTCCGTTGACGGCAAAGGCCACCCGGTTCATGACCGACTGGTCCTGCCCGACAGTGGCCCGGTCGAGGAAGTCGTCTAGGAGCCCCTTACGGAAGGCGTCGTCGGCAGCGGGGTTGTCCGCGAACTGCTCGAGGATGAACTCGAGGCGGTCCGGGGTCGTATCCCCACCGAGAACGTCGATCGCCGTCTCACCCTCGCGGCGCAGATGTCCCGCACCGATGCGGTACGCCTCCTCAACCTCCGCCGTACGGGAGAAGAGCCGGTTGGCCTCGGAGAACTGGCCGCCGGTAGAGGCGTCCAGCAAGTCCCGCAGCTGGTCAGCCATCTGCCTAATCTCCGCCGACTGCATCTGCTCTGTCGGAGACAGGGACTTCAGGCGGCTCATCTCGCGGAGGCGGCGGTGTAGGCGTTGCGCGTCTTGGAAGTTCCAGTCCGGCGGGGCGCCCGCCGCGGCACGCACGTTGGCCTTAATGCTGTTCACGACACCACCCATGCCCGGCTGCGACCGCAGGTCCTCGATGAAGTCTACGGTGCCCGGAACCAGTGAGCGGTTCTGCAGGCGACCGAACAGTTTCTGCCCGGCCTCTGATGTCTCGTTGGCTAACTGGACCGTACGGCCACGCATCGTCGGGGCAGCCTCACCTACGAGGGTGGCGGCCACCCGGCCACCGTGGAGGTACGGACCTTCGATTCCGAAGCGACGCGGAAGCTCCGCGCCTTTCATGTTCTGACTGATCCACGCCGCGAGACGGTTCCCGGAGTTGGTACCCATACCGCTGCGGCGGGCGGCCCCGACGAACGGGAGTGCCAACGGGGCGAGCCCCCCGAGCAACCCGCCGCCGCCGCCACCAATCAAAGTGTTCCGGCGACGGATGTCCCCGGCGTCTTCCTGCGCGGTGTGGCCGAAGCCGGCAGTGGCCCCTTCAGCAGCGCCGACGGTGCCCCCGGCGAGCAAACGGGCGAACAAGCCGCTGCTCCCTTTGGTTAGGACGGCGCCGGGCGCGGCGGCACCGGTCAGCACGTCCGCGGCCATCGTGGCGGCGGGCGCGACCGAGCGGGTCTCCCGAGCGTCGGCTTCCATCTCGAGACCGAGCTCCGGGTCTACCATGCCGACGATGTTGTCGATGGTGCCCAACGTGCCGGCCTGCCCGAAGGCGCCCAAGGCGCCCCGCACGGCCTCGAGGACGGCGGTGCCCCTCCCGGACTCCGCCGCGACCTGCTCCTCTGGCGTTGGGCCGATGGAAGCGGCGTACGCCTGACCGAGGGCGCGAAAGCTGGGGTCACCCCGCTGCTCGAGGAACTGGTCCACCTGCTCCGGGGTCATCTGCCCCGACTGGATCCGGCGTTGGAGCGCGAGATAGAGCTCGTGATCCATTACCCGTTACCCCGTAGGTATGCGTCAATCTCCGCGTCGATACCGCTTGACCCCCCTGACCCCCCTGACCCCCCTGCCGGTGCCTCACCGGGCAGGGCGTGCATCGTCCGCACGATACCGATGGCCTCCCCGACAGAGAGGCCGCGACCACGGGCGTTCACGTATGTGGTGATTAACTGCCCTTTCTGTACACGAGACTCCGGGGTATCGGTGACACGGGGCATCATGAAGCCGTCCATGAAGGTACGCTCCGCCTCGGTCATCTGCTTACCCGAGA
>Ga0208542_1000518_pt1 | contig 17530 bp, 24 predicted proteins | sample DEB08_DNA_3_FD_185495 | JGI IMG/M metagenome (GOLD analysis project Ga0208542, IMG submission 185495) | Aqueous microbial communities from the Delaware River and Bay under freshwater to marine salinity gradient to study organic matter... | ecosystem: Environmental > Aquatic > Marine > Coastal ... | reverse complement strand
TGCCGCTACCCAGAACCTGGGTGTATATGGCGAGTTCTCCATGGCTACTGCTGCTGATGGCGGTGACAATGGTTATGGTGGCAAACTGGGCGTTAAGTATAAGTTCTGATATTATTGACGCATAAACATCTAGATGTTACACTGGGGTGCGACGGCACCCCTTTTTTTATGAAAAAGATTTTATTGTCTCCGGTCACACATTTCAACCTTACATTGGTTGGGTTTTTAATTATGATTCAATTAGTTCATCAACAGGCACATATGACCATGGAGGTTGATGTTCACAGTTATGTTTTTAGTTATTGTAAAAAAAATTTAGAAGAATGTAAATCAATTATCAATAATCTTGATTACTAATATATAATACAGAATTTCATTTATTATGAAAATCAATCTTTGGTATTCCAAAAGCATGAAACAATGGCGTTGGACGCTTTGTGAGCAGTTTGAAAATGGCATTGTCAAAACAGAGCAATATTCTGGTCAACAACCATTTCTAAGAGATGCCATGGAAGATGTTGCCAATACTGTAGAGTATATGCTACAATGTAGAGATAAGGGCGATTAACTCAGCGGTAGAGTGCCTCGTTTACACCGAGTAAGTCATTGGTTCGAATCCGATATTGCCCATTTGTAATTTTCAATAATGCAGAATAAACCAGATTTTTATTATATTCCTACAGCAATTGATAAAGATGTAGTTGAAGTTATTTTAAACCAATATAAAAAAGTTTTATTAGATCAATCTAGGATTCGTGGTGGAGAAATTAATTTATCAGTTAGAAATTCTAAAAATTCTTGGATTGCCACTGATAGTTGGATTGCTGGTATGATAAAACATTTTGTTGAAGTTGCCAACAATAATTTCTTTAATTATAATTTGACTAAGTGGTCAGATCAAATTCAATATACTGTTTATGATGAAAGTAAATCTCATTATAATTGGCATAGTGATATAACGGAATCAAATTTTAGTTCTAATTTAGTTAGAAAATTATCAATTTCTCTTTTGTTAAGTGATCCTGATGAGTATGAAGGTGGTGAGTTTCAGATAATGCATATGGGAGATAATAAAATGACAACTATGAAACCGCCTATGGGTACTGCTATTATTTTTTCATCAACAACTAGACATAGAGTTCGTCCAATAAAAAGTGGAAAAAGAATTAGTTTAGTTGGTTGGTATGGAGGACCTCCATTTAGATAAATAGAATGACAATGAGTAGTTTATCTTGTCATGGAAAGAGTCAAAGTAAGATGTAAAGTCTGTAATAGAGAGTTAGAAGGTCTTCCAAGTAAGTCAGTATCATGTGGTTGTTCAAATATGACAACCATTCGTGGAGATAAAATCTCTGCTGTTGACTTATCGCAGGTTGTTATGCTAAACTCTTATAGGTCAGAAACCAAAAAAGGATTTTTGACTAGCGAAGATATTGCCTGGCAAGAGGCAAGAAGACAACGCAAAGTTCGTAAACTCGATTTTGAGGTTAGATAAAGGTTCTAATTTTTATAAATATTTCATAATATATCAGTAAACCACTGTGCCCAGAAAACCAAATTCTTCTTGCTGTATTTGTAAAAAACAAATATATAGAAGACCATCCCAAATAAGTGGAAATGTTTTTTGTAGTTCTGAGTGCTGTGGAAAGTTTCAAAGATTAAATGAAAAACTATGCCCTGTGTGTGGTAAATCATTTATTGGGCACAAAAAAACGTGCTCAAGATCTTGTTCTAATAAATCAAGAACTGGTATAAAATATGATGGAACTAATTCAAATAACAAATCTACTAAAAATAAAAGATTGAGATTTGCACTTGCTGCGAAAAGAAGTGGAAAATGTGAAGAATGTGGTAATGAAAATTACAATATTCTTCAAGTTCATCATATAATTGAAAGATGTAATGGTGGAACTGATGAAGAAAGTAATTTACAATTACTTTGTCCTAACTGTCATTATACAAAACATCTGGGATATTCAAAATACGAGGAAGGTCAAGCCGATAGGTGACGGCAGCTGTCTTGAAAACAGTCGAGGTGTTAAATCCCTTAGGCGTTCGATTCGCCTACCTTCCGTTTAAATCTTAATATTTTCTTCAACACTTTGTGTATTTCAACACAAGTTGACTAAATCAAAAAAGTCGCTAGTATAACTAATAAATACCAAGCAAAGAACTAATGGATGATCACACCTACCAGAATTGGGTTAAGGTCAAAGGAGCATTCGAAGCATCAGGCAACACTGATAATATGTTTTACAAAAGAGCTTGTGCGATTGTATCCACAAGAAAAGATCCACTGGCACACATATTAGGAGATTCCTCACAACTTGGAAAATAATAACTTTTTTAAATAGTCATGAAGAGCACTATTTTATCTTCGATTGCAATATTTGGAGCAATCGCACTTTTCGTAATCTGGGGTCTTGACAACGCATATCCACAATGATACAATTAGTAAGAACCATTCTAAATAATGATTATTCCTTCGGGTTCCTTTGCTTCCTCTTGACAATGGGACCATTTATAGGTATAATGCTCATACATCCAAAAGAGGATAGATGAAATTCCTTTTATAAATATTTGGGAATATCCCCAATACTCCCAAATGAAAACCCGAACTTGTAAAGAATGTGGTGCTAACCATCCTTTGGACTTGTCTTATTTTCCAAGTGCTGGTAAGATAAAAGGAGTCCAATATTACCGTCACAAGTGCATTCCTTGCTATTCTAAACAGAAAGGTAAGGAAGCAGGAAAGAGGGTAGATAAATTCAGGGAATATAAAAAGACCCTGAAATGTAATCGTTGTGGATATGATGATTACAGGGCATTAGAGTTCCACCATACAGACGATAACAAAGAGGGAAACCCAAGTGTTGTTGCAAGACAAAAGTCTTGGGGAAATGTTATAGAGGAACTCAATAAATGCGAAGTCTTGTGTTCCAATTGTCATAGGATAGAACACTTTCACTACCGGAGTATCGCCTAACTTGGTCATGGCACCGCTTTTGGGAAGCGGAATAATCTCAGTTCAAATCTGAGTACTCCGATTGCCAGTTTCACGACTGGCACCCTTGACTAAATATCATTTAAATCCTATAATAACTGGGTAATCAAACAAGACAATGGCACTGACTGAAAAATTCAAGAAAGACGTTAGCACTCTTCGTGCTGCTTCTAATGGAGATTTCCTTCTTGATGTAAAGAATCCGAAACTTTACAAAAAACTCTTCCGCTATTATCAAAATGAGGGAGCAGTTTTCTCTGGTGATCCAATTGACGACTACGAAATCATTATGGAGTATGTCGCTCAAGACCTTGAACAAGTCGAGGTAATGTAAGACACGGACGGTCTATAACAGAACTGGTCGGTGAAGTATCCCCTTCATTCCCGAAGTTTCTTACTTCTTTCAAAAGTAAGTGGTGGAGTCATATGACCTCCCTTTAATCCCTGCAAGATAAGGGAAGTTAAAAATTCTTGCTGGTGCGGATGGGACTCTCTCCCGCCTGGTTTCCAATTTCCAGTCAAAGAATTGGTGGCGAGCCTGAATAATACTTGGACGGTTGACAACGACCGTCTTTTTTTATATAATATAAAAAACAGTCTATATGAAATTTCTAACGTTCTTAAACTCCGGATGTCTTAATATTTGTTTGAATATGTTGAAGTCTGCTGAGAATGTAGGCATCAATATGGACGACTTTATGATTGCTTGTATGGATAAGGAAGTTTATAATTCTTTTTCTACTGCTGGATACAAAGGTGCCTTCCTTTATATGGATCAGCAACTCAAGGAATATCAGGACTGGACATTTAACCAGAATAGTGGATTTAGAAATATTGTAAGGCACAAGTGGAAGATCATTGATCAAGTCCATAAAGAGCATCCAAACCTGATGTGGGTTGATACTGATATCGTATTCAAAGAAAATCCTGTTGAAATTCTTACTGGTCATGAAGAAGTACTATTTCAAACTGATGCTCCTGGGTCTACAATCTGCACTGGCTTTATGGTATTTAATGAGACTCCCGAATGTCGTCAATTGATTGAAGAATGTGGTGCAGATGAAAGTGATGATGACCAGTTGATTATGAATCGAATCGGTCTTTCTAAGTATCATAATAATATTGCATTATTGTCAGAAGATTTGTTTCCAAATGGTAATGTTTATTATCAGCAGGGTAAAAAAGAAAATGCCATGATTGTTCATAACAATTGGATGGTTGGCGTAGAAACTAAAATTAATAAGTTTAAGGAGGAAGGACTGTGGTTTATTTGAATCAAGATTATCTGAGACCAAAGTCTCTTACGCCAACATATCCTCCATATCATCAGGGAGATTATCTTGAGGAATATTTTTATAGTCAATATCAAAAATTAAAGAACAAACCTAAAAGAGAATATATTGATATCTTTTGGTCAAATATTTTCTGCAATAAAATTTGGGCAGGACAACCATATCCAGATCTTCAAGGACTTTTAAATAATACTCTTAAACCAGATGGCAGTTACTTTACTGTTTGTCAGCAAGATGATGGTCCTTTTGAAGATTTCCCAGAAGATACTATGATTTTCTGTGCGGGTGGTAATCGTAAGAAGGGTAATGTAATTCCTATTCCACTGGTTTGTTCTTCCATTCCAAATATTCCTCAAAGAGGACATAAGTATTTTGCATCTTTTATTGGATCTAATACTTATTGGGTTAGAACTGATATGGTAAAGGCATTCAGAGGTAAAGATGATTGTCTTGTGAAAGCAGGTAACTGGGACATTAATGTTGAAGAAGAAAAACTGAATAATTTTCTTCATGTCATGTCTGCCTCCAAGTTCTCCCTTTGCCCTAGAGGATATGGTACTACAAGTTTCAGGCTTTATGAATCATTTCAACTGGGGACAGTTCCTGTTTATATTTCTGATGATCATGCACTTTCTTGGTCTGATGAATTGGATTGGGAAGAATTTTGTGTTATAATTGATGATGATCATATTGGAGATACCTATAATATTTTGAAGAGTATTTCTGATGATACATATAATGAGATGTTGAAAAAGGGACAAGAACTTTACCAAGATTACTTCTCTCTTCAAGGTGTCTTTGAAAACATTATCAAACGAGTGTAATGCATAAAATTTTTGTTTGTCACCATCCTCCACTGACACATAGAAAAGAGTATCTTGATAACTTTTTTTCTTCTAGAAACATAGAAGTTGAGTGGGTAGAAAAGTTTTCCCCAGAAGAGATAACCGAAGATTATGATCAGATCGTTGGTGTAAAAGATCTTGTTATCAATCCAAATGTTCCTGGGGTTCAGCAAAATCAATATACCTTATATGAGAATGCTGGAAGAAAGGTAACTATTCCAGAACTTTCTTTGTATCTGAAACATCAATATTGTTTCGAGAAACAAATCGAGAATGGGTATGATCTAATTGTTATTTTGGAAGATGACATTATGCTTCCAAATAACTTTGAAGAGTATTTGGATGTGTGTCGATCTGAGTTTATTAATCACGATCCAAAACTTGATTGTTTGATGTTGGGTAGTTGTTTTGGATTTAGATCACCATATGTTAGGGAGAATAGATTGATTCACTATGGATCTAATCAGTTGACAAGATGCACTCATGCGATGATGTTTTCTTTGGATGCTGCTAAAACGATTGTGAAAAATCTATATCCAGTGAATTGGCCAATTGATTTCAAACTAAACGAAATCATAATCAAAGAAAATATGAAAGTTGCTTGGACTGAACCAGCGTTACAGCAGTCATCTCATTTAAATTTAGATAAGTCTTTTATTCAACCATGAAAATAACATTCTCAGACTTCTGGCAGTATCCAAAAGCATTTGATCCAAATAACAATTTCTTCATTCATATCATTCGTGATATGTTTGAGGGAGTTGAGATTGTAGATCCTGAAGACGCAGATGTGATGTTCTTCAGTTTGTTTGGCAATGAGAATGGTAGATATAAAGATTGTAAGAAAGTATTCTTTACTGGAGAGAATGTAAGACCAAACTTTAAACGGTGTGATTACTCGTTGACCTTTGACTTTGAAGAGCATGAAGGTAAAAACTTCAGACTTCCTCTTTGGTATCTTTATATTGATTGGTTTGGAGTTGGAACTTATGATAATCCAGAGTGGTTGATTCCAGAATCATATCTATACGGTGAGACTGAGTTTACTAAAAAGAGGAAAGGAGAGTTCTGTTCTATTGTTTATGGTAAACCAGTTGAATCTAGAATACAGGCAATCAATAACATCTCCAAATATAAACCTGTTGATGTTTGGGGTAAAGCAAATCCTAATCTACCACTACCCGATGGCGAAAAGCATAAACTTGATTTGATATCGAGTTATAAGTTCTCTCTGTGTTATGAGAATTCTGTAACTCCTGGATATCATACCGAGAAACTACTTCATGGAATGGTTGCTGGAAATATTCCAATCTACTATGGAGACAAGACTGTAGAACAGGATTTTAATCCGAAAAGGTTCATCAACGCTGTTGATATGTCTGATGAAGAGTTGCTTGAAAGAATCATTGAAATAGATGAGTCTGATAAGTTGTATAATGAAATGCTGAGTCAACCTATCTTTGACAAAGAAGTATCCCTTGATAGTGTTAGAAAATTTTTGTATGAGGCTCTATCATGAATGTTCACTTAGTATCTTTCGGTGCTCCTTTTGATTCATTTGCAAGAGCACACTTTAGATTTGTTGATAATGCAAAATCTTTCGGAGAGTTTTCTAGTATCAACTTGTTCTCTGAAAGAAACATTTACGATCTATCAAAAGAGATAGAATCCCATAGAAACTTCTTGTCCTCTACCCGTGGATATGGGTATTGGATGTGGAAGTATTTTTTGCTGTCTGAGATCATGAAAAATGTTCCAGAGGATGATTTGGTCTGCTATGCTGACATTGGATGCACTTTTAATCCTCAAGGAATGCTTAACTTTGAGGGGTATAAGACGATAGCATCTGACTTTGGATCTTTGTGCTTTGATCTTGGTCATTTGGAAAGAGCATATACAAAGATGGATACTTATCTAAAGATCTTTCCAGATACTATGGAACATTTAAACACAGGTCAAAGGTGTGCCACAACATTCTTTCTCAAGAATACTAAAGAGAATAGAGATATCGTTGAGGAGATAAAGGAAATTTGTGTTGAGAATGATCATTACTACATTACTGATGCTCCTTCTGCAGAACCAAATCATCCAGAGTTTAAAGAGCATAGACATGATCAGTCAATCTTTTCTCTTATAAGTAAGAAGTATAAGTTTTATTGTATTCCTGATCAAACTTATTGGGCTCCAGATTGGAATAATACTGGAAGAGATTATCCCATATGGGCTACTAGAAATAAATTCTAAATGAAAATGAGAACAGCACTTTTACTTTGTGGACAAATGAGAACCTTTGATCATCCAAAGGTTCTGGAATACATGAATAGATTGATCAATAAATTTGATTGTGATGTCTTCATTTCTACCTGGAAAGATCGGGGAGTTTCATTATGGAGTGTCCATTCGCAAGACAAAAATCTTTATAGTGATGTAAAAGATCAGGAAATAACAAAGGAATGTATTTCCATCATAGACAATATTAGAGATTATAAGATATCAGACTTTGATGAGTATTTGCATGTTGAATGTAGTCCACATATAAAAAGTCTTCTAGTTAATAATGTATGGAGTGTCGGTGCTAACAGCAATCCTCAGTTTTATACAATGCATGTCGCTTCAGAAATGAAGAAGAAGTATGAGAAGGAAAATGGATTCACTTATGACGCTGTAATTAAAAGTCGTCCAGATTTTTTACAAGTTCATAATGACATTGAAAAGTATTTTGATAACTTAGAAAATACTTGCTATCATATAAACACTGGTAGATCTTATGCTCCTAATAGAGTTTATGATATCTTCTTAATGTCAGACTCTAAGACAATGGATGTTGTATGCAACTCTTGGATAGATTATGATAGATTGGTAGAAACAAATTATCCTGGTGCTGGTAAGTATGATGCTTGCAGACTTCTCTATGCTCAGTGTATGGAAAATGGTATAGATACTGTTAGTTTTGATAAAGTTCTTGGAGATGCGTTGAGACTTGAAAATTACTCTGACTATCAATTCTTTGAAAATTTGTTTATATAAAAATGATTAGTAGAAATTATTGTTTATTAGATAATAAAAATCATCTAGATGAACTGACTACATTTAAAAACTTTCCAGTTTTCATGGGTTGTGTTGATACTCCAGTTGAAGAAGATTTATTTTATGATCAGATCTGGGGAGTCTCTGATAGTGGATTGGTTCAACTAAAAAATTTAATTGATCCAGATATCCTCTATGAAAACACACATACTCCTGGTAGTGTAGGTAAGATTTGGAAAGATCATCATAAAAGATTTTTTGAGTTCATATCTCAGAACTCTCAGGGTATTGATAGATATCTTGAAATTGGTGGTGCTTCTGGTAGTCTCTGGAATAATTTTTCTAATTTAGAAGAAGACTTTAGATATGAAATCATTGAACCTTCATATCAAGAATCTAATGACGACAGAATGACATACGTCAGAGGATTTTATGAAACACAAGTTTTTGATAGCAAATATAAATGCATCATTCATTCACATGTTTTTGAGCATGTCTACAATCCAATAGAGTTTCTCAAAAAAATATCTAACGATCTCTGTGATGACGGAGTGCAGTTTATATCAATACCAAACATGAGGTATTGGTTGAAAAAAGGATATACTAATACTATAAATTTTGAACATACTTTCTATGTCGATGAGTTTGTTTTAGAGAATCTATTATCTAAAACTGGATTTGTTGTGGAAAAGAAAGTCGTTGACAACCACTCTGTTTTTATTAAAGCAGTGAAGTCTGAAGATACTGATAAGATTGATATTGATTTTACGTATGTTAAAGATCTGTTTCTGGATTACGTCTATCTCCTAAAAAGTGATGTATCCGACATTATGAATAGTATTGGAGATAATAATGTATATCTCTTTGGTGCTCATATATTTTCTCAAACTCTTTTAAATTTTGGTCTTGACGAAAAGAAAATTATATCAATATTGGATAATGATCCTAAGAAGAAAGATCGTAGGCTATATGGCACTAATTTGAAAATAGAATCTCCAGAAGTTCTTAGAGGAGTTAAAAACCCAACTGTTATACTAAGGGCTGGAGTTTATACTGAAGAGATTTCATCACAAATTTTAGAAATAAATCCTTTAACAAAATTTGTATGAAAGTATCTTTACTTTTAATTGGTAGACTTGACAGTTTTGTTAAGGACTATGATACATTGAAGGAGATTGTCTTAGATAGACTTTCTCCTGATATTTTTTTCTCTGGTCATCCAAACAAACAAGGTATAGAGTATTGTAGGGAGAAGGTTGAGGAACTTTGGAAACCAAAGAAATACCTCTTAAGAGAATATACAGATGAAGTTAGGAAGGAAGTTCATCCTAATGATGGCAGATTTATTGGAGGTATGTGTCCTACACCACACACTTGGTTATCTGGAATGTATAATCTAAAGTTAGCAAATAACTTGAAGAAAGAACATGAGGAGGAGAATGGATTTAGATACGATGTCTGTATCAAAGCAAGAACAGATGTTATATGGCACACTCCTATAACCGAATCAGAGTTGGAGAGAGCACAGGAAGATGATAATATTTTAGTTCCAACTGCATGGGATTTTAAATGTATTAGTACATTTGGTGTGTCAGATACTTCTGCAGTCTGCAATTCTGATACTATGGATAAGTATTCATCTTGTATTGATTATATCGATCAATATTTTGATGAAGGCAATGTGTTCCATCCAGAGACCTATAATGGTATTCATATAGATAGGATGGGATTGACAAGAATTCCTGTAAACACTGGAATAGATCCCTTTACAAAACAATCAAATAGATCTGGTTGGTTTGTTATGGACCCCGATAGACGCTCTTGGTAGATTATGAAATTTGCTATTTGTTTTTTTGGATACCCTAGGTTTTTCGATCTATGGAAAGATACCTTTGGTAAATTTTATGATGGATGTGATGTAGATTACTATGCTCATTTTTGGGAAGACTCTGAGTTAGATAAAGACAAGTTACTTTCTGAGTTTGATTTTAAAGAAGTAGTTTTAGAAAAACAAAAAGAAGACTTCTTTGAAATACCAGAAGGGACAGATCTGTCTAAGATAACAAAGAGTGTTTTTCAAACACTGTCTCCACTTTACTCTCTGAAAAGAGTTGGTGAGATGATAGAAAGGTTTGATACTAAGTATGACTTTGTTATTATCACAAGAACTGATGTTGGATGTGTTTGTGATGAGACCATATCAGAGTATGAGTTGGACAAAAACGAACTCTATTTTTCATATGTCAAAGGTAGTGAGTGGTTAAACACTCATCTTGATGCCAAATGGTTTTGCGCTTCGGCAGATAAAATACTGAAGATCTGTCAAATCTATGACAATTTGACAAAGTATTTGGTTGATGATAAAATATCCTTGTGCCACCATAGACTATTTTTTCACAGTTTAAAAGAACATCGTGATCAAATGAATATGGTATGTCTAAACTCAACTGCCACCAACGGCGGTTGGTATTTTTTACGAAACGGAACGCCCTCAGAAATTTAATTACTAAGTCAATATGAACATTCTATTTCCGATTGCTGGTCTTGGTACTAGGTTCAAAAACAACGGATACATTGACCCCAAACCCTTTGTTAAATTCAAAGGTAAACCGCTCATCGAATGGGCTATTTCTTCCCTGAAACTGACCGGGAAGTATTACGTCATCGTAAACGGTCTAGAAAAAGAATACGTCAACATCCTTAATGGTATCAAGGAAAAGTATTATCTTGATCTGGAAATCGTTGATATTGGCAAGTCTACCCTGGGTCAGGCAGAGACTTGTTTGTTGGCAATGCAAAACGCCAATATCGATCCGTCTGAACCTCTGATCATTACTAACTGTGATCAATACACTCCTTGGAATTCAAACAAGTTTTTGAGTTTCATCAGGGACAATGATCTTGATGGTGTTGTTAGCACTTACAACCATCCAAACATTCAACTTGGATCTGATAGTCCTTACAGTCACATTGAACTTAATGCCGATGGGTATGCAGTTCGTCTTGCTGAGAAAGTTGCTATTTCTTCATTGGCGCTGAATGGAATCTTCTATTGGAAAGAAGGTAACTATTTCATTCAAAGTGCTCAGCAACTGATGTCTGATGACACTGATGCTGGTTGGTCTACTGGTAAAATGTCTTGTGTCAAAGAGAAGTATGTTTCTTTGACCTACAACTATTTGATTTCTGAAGGTAAAAAGGTTATGAATTATCATATGGCAGATGACGAATTCGTTTCCCTTGGTAGTCCTAACGACATCATGCTTCACATCAAGCGTCAGAATGTGATGCAGGCAGTTGAAGATCTTCGTAATGGAAAACCCATTGTCATGGTTGACGACTATGACCGTGAGTTTGAGGGTGATATTGTTCTTGCTGCTGAAAAAGCAACTGCAGAAAACCTTCTGTTTGCCATGCGTCATGCTCGTGGTCTGATGTGTCTTCCCTGTACTCAGGAGAAACTGGATCAGTTTGGTATTCCTATGATGCACACCAATGGTTGTGATGCTTTTGGAACTCCTTTTGCAACCAGTATTGATGCTGTTGAAGGTGCAACCACTGGTATGTCTGTTGGGGATCGTGTTGCTACGATCAGCACTTTTGTTTCCGATACTTCTTCCCCCTCCTCTCTTGCTCAACCTGGTCACCTCTTCCCTCTTCGTGCCCGTCCTGGTCTTCTGACTGAACGCCGTGGTCATACTGAGGGTTGTGTAGAGATTCTCAAACTTGCTGGTATGAAGCAGGTTGGTGTGATTATTGAGATCATGGATGAATATGGTAAGATGATCAAAGGAGACGATCTGAAACAGTTTGCCGATATTTACAACCTGACCTTTGTCTCTATTGAAGAACTATATGATGAAGTCTACAATAAAGACTCTGCTGGTAGTGTTCCACTGTCGGCAGTAGATGAAAAAACCCTTGAAAATATGGCTAAAGTTTGATGGAGTTTACCACTAGAGCATATAATAGTTTTGCCTTAAATCCTAAGACAAAGGCAAGCATTATTAAAACTAGTGAGGAAGAACGTCTGAAGGGAGAAGCAGAATACTATCTGGAACTCCCTGATGACCTAAAAGTTTTTTTCCCCAGGATGATCAATTGTGATCTTACTCCTCCGTACAGCATGGAGTTGGAGTTGTATGCATATGACAATCTTGGGAATGTTATGGTTTCTCCTAGTTACCATGATGATTTTTGGGAAAGGACATTTGACTTTCTCCTAGGATACATTAATGCATACAAAGAATCAGAATCTATTCCTGCAAATCGTGAAGATTCTCTTTTGATGTTTGTTGATAAAACTGAGAAAGAATATGTGAAATTAATGCACGAATTTGATTTCTTCAGATCTTTGAGACTTCAAGAAGAGTTTGTATTGAATGGAAAACCTCTCAAGTCTTTCAATGTTATTTGGGGTAAGATTAAAGAGTTTATTGAAACCAAACTGATTGAAGATAAATTTTATTATATTCATGGTGATCTCTGCTTCAGTAATATTCTTTATGGGATTAATCCAATCACAAAAGATTTAATCCTCAAGATGATTGATCCTAGAGGTGTATTTGGAAAGACTCAGTTCTTTGGTGATCCCTATTATGACCTGGCAAAGATTTCACATTCTTGTAGTGGTGGATATGAATACTTCATCTATGATCAGTTTCAAGTAGATGTGGAATCAAACAAATTCTTCCTTGACTTTAAGAATGAGTCTAACAAAGATAAGATCAATTCTAAGTTTGTTGACCTAGTTAATGAATATAAGTTTGACTACCAGAAGATTAAACTTATTGAAGGGTGTATCTTTGTGGGAATGTGTGCAAGACACTATGATAGTCTGGAAAGACAAAAGGCCATGTTTATTACTGGTCTTAAAATACTGAATGAGATTTATGAAACACTATAGATTTTGTTTTGATCTTGATGGAACCCTGTGTTACACAAGAAAAGAAGATGAACATTATAGTGATGTAGAACCGATTCCTGGCGCAATCGAAACTGTCCAGAGATTGAAAGCAGAAGGGCATTACATTATCATAATGACTGCTAGGAATATGGTCACTCACAATAATAATATTGGTAAGATTATTGCCAACCAGTGTCCTATTGTGGTAGAATGGTTGGATAGGCATGGTATTCCCTATGATGAACTTCACTTTGGAAAACCTGTCGCAGACTTTTACGTCGATGACAAAGCAGTCAAACTAGAAGACTGGAATACTTTTAACAAAACTTTGGAACAACTATGAGAGACTTTTTCTTTGACACTGCCAATGTGGACTTTATTAAGTCTACTATGGATAAGTATGGATCTGACATTGATCCGAAGTGGGTTCGTGGTGTCACTACAAATCCAAATGCCTTTAGTAAAATTGATAAGTACCATCTTGATGAGTGGTTAGATCATGCTGTTGTGATGGGTAAACTTGTCTCTGAGATTCGTGGAGACAATGAGGGTGAGGTTCATATTCAAGCACCATATTCTCATCTTGATCCCGAAGTAATCCTTGAGTATGCCAAGATGATTACCGATGCTACTCAAGGTACTTGTAAAGTTGGAATGAAGATTCCTCCCTATCAGCGAGTGCTTGAGTATGTTGATCAATACAATGAGTATGTGATTACTAACGTTACTGGTCTTGCTGATTCTTCTACTGCTCTGAAGTGCTGCACCTATGATGTTGGATATATCAGCATTATTCCTGGTCGTATGGAAGAGGTTGGTATTGATGCACAGTCTGCTATTGCTTTCGTGAATCAGTGCAACTTTGGAAACACTCAAATTATTACTGGTAGTCAGCGAACCACGGAACAAATTATTTACTCGTTCTATCTTGACACGGTTCCTACTATTGGTGAGAAGTGCTGGGCAGACATCTTCCAAGGTGATAACTTCCAACGTATTCTGAATATGGAATATGGTTATGAACCCGTTTCTCAGTTCAGTCCGACTATTTCACAGGATAATATCAACCTTTCTCTTGCTTTCTTTGAGCAAATGGATGGTTTAGGTAATACTGCTCGTGAAGATCTTGAAGCAAAAATTTCTAAATGAAAATAGCATTTCATGATAATTCCCTTTCTTTGAGGGGAACTACTGTAGCAATTTATGACTGGGCATATTGGACTCGGCACTATTTGGGTGTCGATCCAATTATCATGTATGATACAAAACATCCTGCAAACAGTGGAGATGTTATAGAAAAATTCAAGAAGGAATTTCCAGTCTTTGGTTATGATAAAAAATCTCAGATAGATGAAATTTTATCTAAAAATAATTGTAATGCCTTTTTAATGGAAAAGGGTGGCAAACCAGATGGTGTTATATCAACAGTATCTAAAAACTTAGTCAATGCTATTTCAGTTTGCTCTGTTTCTGATATTCATGGTGATGTGTATGCTATGGGATCTAAGTGGCTTTCTAAAATAACAAACTATGAAATACCTTATGTCCCATATATGGTGGATCTCCCAGATATAAATGAGGATATGCGTGAAGAACTAGGTATTCCTAAAGATGCACTAGTTATTGGAAGAAATGGTGGGTCAGACACTTTTGATATCCCCTTTGTAAAACAAGCAATTCAAGTTGTATTGAATGAGAGGAAAGATATTTGGTTTATTTTTCAATTGACTGACAAGTTTATTGATCATGAGAGAGTTATTTTTCTTCCTGGTAGTTCTGATATGAATACTAAGGTTCGTTTTATCAATACTTCAGACGCTATGCTTCACGCAAGATATGTTGGAGAATCTTTTGGACTTTCTTGTGCCGAGTTTTCTATTAGAAATAAACCTGTGATTACTTATGAAAAGTCTCCAGAAAGAAATCACATAGATACTCTGGGTGAAAAAGGAATCTATTATGAAAACTATTCTGAGATTCTTCATATTCTCAGGAATCTTGATAAAAAAGAAATAAATTCATTAGAATGGAATTGCTATCAAGATTATACTCCAGAGAAAGTGGTTCAAAAGTTTAAGGAAGTTTATTTATGACTATTGAAAATTATTTGATTGAATTGTCTAAAAGTTATACTCCCAATACACTATTAGATATTGGAGCACATCATGGAAATTTTTCCATGTTTTGTAAAAGAGTATGGAGAAACATAGACTCTTTAATGTTAGAAGGTAATGAAAATTGCGAAGAAATTTTAGAAACTTTGCCATTTTCTCATTGTATTGTTTTATTGAGTGATACTAATAAAGAAGTAACTTTACATTTAAATCCAAAAAATCCTACCTGCACAGGAACTTCTTATCTAAAAGAAAAAACTAGGCATTATAAAAATAGTATTCAGGTTAAAAAAAATACGTTTACTTTAGATGAAGTTATAAGTGAAGTTGATAATAAGACTTTTGATATAATTAAAATCGATACTCAGGGGTCCGAACTAGATATTATTAAGGGAGGACTCAAAACAGTAAAAAAAGCATCTTATGTTATACTAGAAGTTCCTACACTTCAATACAATGAAGGAATCCCTTTGTTTGATGAAGTCATTGATTACATGAAACAAATTGGATTTTCAAAGTATGAGATTGTAGAAGAGCATAAGTGGATGGATAAAATTGAGGACACTTTTCCTTATGGTAGTGTTTTTCAAGTTGATGTTGTATTTTTAAAAGGATAAAAATGAAATCATTAGTAACTGGTGGAGCAGGATTTATTGGATCTCACATTGTAGATAAACTTCTTGAGATGGGTCATGAAGTTGTCTGTTATGATAATGAAAGTGCAGAATCTAATGAAGAATTTTATTGGAATGATAAAGCAGATAATATAAAAGGTGATATCAGAGATTATCATCTTCTGAAAGATGCCATGAGAGGTGTTGATTATGTTTTTCATACTGCGGCAGAGGCAAGAATTCAACCTGCAATTTTAAATCCAATTGAGGCAGTAAGTGTAAATTGTGTTGGTACAGTTACGGTTCTTCAATGTGCTCGTGAAGCAGGAGTTCAGAAAGTCATTTATTCTTCAACCTCTTCTGGATATGGATTTAATGAACCACCTAATGAAGAGACTCAGCGAGATGATTGTTTAAATCCTTATTCTGTATCAAAGGTATCTGGTGAAAAACTTTGCAAAATGTATAATGATCTGTTCGGTGTAAAGACTATTTTCTTTAGATACTTTAATGTTTATGGTGAAAGACAACCTCTTAAAGGACAGTATGCTCCTGTAATTGGCATCTTCTTCCGTCAGAAGGGAGACAGCGAACCACTGACTATTGTTGGAGATGGTGAACAGCGCAGAGATTTTACTCATGTCTCTGATATTGTTCAGGCAAATATTCTTGCAGCAATCCATGAAGTTGATGAGGAATGTTATGGTCAACTTTATAATGTCGGTAATGGTATGAATTATTCAATCAATGAAATTGCTGATGCTATCTCCGATAATCAAACAAACATTCCTCCTAGAATTGGAGAAGCAAGAACTACTCTTGCAGACAATACAAGACTGAAAACAACTTTTGGTTGGGAACCTAAAGTAAACTTAATGGATTGGATTTCTGAACAATGAATTTAATTATTGAATATTTTAACTCTCTCAATCATATGAGGAATGGGGAGTTTCTTTATTGTCTTCACCAAAATCTTGGGAATGAATATATTGAGAAGGTTTATATCTTCATGGAAGAGGATGCTGAACTAAATTTTGATTCTCCAAAAATAGAAAGAGTTGTTGTAAAAGAACGGCCCACTTATAAGGATCTCTTTGATTATTGTAATGATAATCTAAAAGAACAGATTTGTATCGTCGCCAATGCTGATATTATCTTTGATGATACGCTGAGATACTTTAAGAGTATCAAAATGGATAAGAACTTCTATGCACTGAGTAGATGGGAAATTTCTACTAGTAATGGTAAGAACTGGGAGATTGAACCGTTTGATAATGCTGCATCACAAGATTCTTGGATTTTTAAAACACCCATTCTGACATCTGATGAGATGAACTATACGATGGGTAAACCTGGGTGTGACAATAAGATTACTTATAATATGCGAGAACTGGGATACACTTGTCGTAATCCTGGAAAGAAAGTTATAACCATACACTTTCATCCGACTCATTTCAGAACATATGACTGGAAGGATGATAGAGTTCCTGGACCTTATCTTCTGATTGCTCCTGTGGATAACTTCACAGGAACACCAAGTTACATTGATGTTGATGGGTTTGATGAGCATGGAAGACCTTACAAAAAAGTCGTTCAGTAAGCATTTATACTCAATATGTCGGGAAACCGTAACAAGAGGGGCTTGACCCCTCTTTCTTTTTGCTATATAATATTGTAACGTTTCTTCACAAAACTACAATGACTGTAACAACTAACGAGCGTGGGCAA
>Ga0208542_1000511_pt1 | contig 17672 bp, 25 predicted proteins | sample DEB08_DNA_3_FD_185495 | JGI IMG/M metagenome (GOLD analysis project Ga0208542, IMG submission 185495) | Aqueous microbial communities from the Delaware River and Bay under freshwater to marine salinity gradient to study organic matter... | ecosystem: Environmental > Aquatic > Marine > Coastal ... | reverse complement strand
ATCACTGCCATTTTTTGTCCATGCTCCTCATTATCTCGACATACGATGCAGCCGCGCGAAACAGATGATCCGACAGCCCCTCTAGCGCATCGTTGAGCGCTTTAGGGTCTTTGCCAATCTGCTGCGCAAGGATGTACCCCGCGCTATCGACCAAAGTCTCCACAATATCAGCGCTGTCATACGGATCGTTACGACAAGCAAACGCAGTGCGATTGATTTCATCTTCCAGATGTTCCTTCATCCTCATGATATGTCCTCGTCGATTGCCCATGATGGTAAACTTATTTCCATTGCGCCGTCTGTGTAGTTCTTGTGCTGCTCCGCTTCGCCAAGGTTCGCAAAGCGCTCCGCAGCGCGTGCCATGTCGCGCAAGCCTTGGTTTAGGGACCGCTTCGTGAGCGTGTATATCCCGCAGGAATACGGCGGTGCGCTCTCAACAGCCAAGAACACAAAATTCAAGGGATTTAGTTCAACGCCAGCAAGCCGCTTGCGACCGACAAGATAGTGAGCGGCTTGGATGTGGTATTGGAAGTTGGCGATCTGCTTGGCAAAGCCAGCAGGGCTCGCGTCTTGGCACGTCTTCACATCGTAGATCACATCCTTAGCGATGTAGTCCACCCGCGCCTTGCACTGCACGCCGTACTGCTCCCACAGCATCGTGGTCTCAGCCTTGCCCTTGGTGACGTGCTGCTTGAAGAACGGATGGCCGCGCAGGCTGTCGCTAATGCCCTTGGCCTTCTCGTACTCGTATTCGTCTATGACGACCTTACCAGCAGAGGCGGCTTCAAATTCTTCACGCGCCTGCTTGCCGAACTTAGTCCGCATGTCGAACTTGGGCGCGACAGAAACCTCTGCCTCAAACTTATCCGGCTCCAAAACCATTGTGTGGACAACGGTTCCAAGGATCATAGCCTTGCTAGGGGCTCCGGACGAGCGTGATGCTAGATAGTGAGCGGGAGTTTTTAGGAGCTGCTTTGCCCCCGAAGCCGACAGCGCCTCGATGCTGTGGTATTCGGACGCAGGCATATCATCAATAATCTTGTTTATCATTCTGCTTTACCTTCCTTGCTTTTTGCCGCTGGAACGGACTTTCAGCGCTCACCCTAGCAGGTCTGAACTCGCCGCACCAGTGCGTCTTTATGACACGCTGCTGCTGGGGGTAACGCCGACACTGTAAAATCGGCGCACCTTCATCGAATGCAAATTTGCATGTGTTGCAATGCTCCATTTTGTCCTTCCTTTCCCCCGTATCCCCCGGCTCGCGCCGGGGGATCGGTCCGGGGAGACTACAAACGGGCTCAATGGTCAAGTTAAGCCGCTTGTTTACCGCTTTCTGCGGTATCGACGCACCTTGCGACGATTTCGTTTGCACCCCTTATGGAAGCGGGTCTCCCAGCCGCCATACGAGATGTGAATGTGATTATGCCCAGTGCAGCGCGAGTATGTCCCGACACCGAAACCCTTCCGCCGCGCTTTGCCTACGATACCCCGTTTCCAGCGAACGTCAACAGCGCCGCGCCTGCCATCGCAGAAGCTATGCAGTGAGCGGTGTCTCGTTCCGGCTATACGCGCACCTCTACGGTACGCGCTAATAACCTTTAGCTTGTGCTGTGCGACAAATTGTCGCAGAGGACTAGGGGTGCAACTCTTAGCTGTCGCCGGTGTCGCCACTAGAATTGCCGCGAATAACTTCTCCAGCATCACTGCTCCTGTTCTGCCAGTTTGCCCGCCCCTTTGCTATCATATCAAGCGCGTTTTCTCTTAACGTGCCGATGGATATATGCGCTGGGTTGCAGCACAACCTATTATCACAGCTGTGCATAACAACGCATGTGTCGAATGTTATATCCTCATTAGGCGAGGTTATATGGGCGACAATCCTATGCGAAGAGTATAGACGCCCCTTTACCTTGAACCTGCCGTAGCCAGCACCAGTTCCACCCGTCCAATTCCAGCATTCATCGTCTCCGCCCTTTTTTACTTTTGCCCAAAAGCGCCTAACATCATCGAATGTGAGCCTTGGTATAGCGAGAGGAGCAAGCCTCCCGCACGAGATTTTCTTTGCGCCGCTCATTTCAGTCGCTCCAATGCAGCCTGCCCCAACGGCGTGTCCGCCAGCATACCAAGCGCCGCCATATAGGTGTCTAGCAGCTCTTGCTCTTGGCGGATGTCTTCGGGGTCTTTCTTGCGCATGGCCAGCAGCTTTTTGATGATCTTCACATCAAAGCCTACGCTCTTGGCCTCCAGCAGCACGTCCTTCACATCTTCCGCTAGCGATGCTCGCTGATCTTCAATGCGCTCAATACGCTCAACTATTTCCTTCAGCTGGTTGTTCGTCATCTTCCATTTCCTTCACGATTAATGCTGCATATCCAGCGATGTCTTGCCAGTGGTCGATAAAATCGCTGTCACCACTCAAGATGCGGCCAATCTTATTGGCTATCATCTCAAGAGATTCCCTCTGCTCTGCCTTTAGGTACTTCCAGTTAACGCCGATCTGCATCGTCATCTTGATGCCTTGGCTGACGCTGCACACTTCACTGTAGAGCCCGTGCGTACCTTCACGCTGCTGTAGTATTTCTGTTACGTTTTCGGCCATTGTAACTCCTTATACCCGATAAAACTGTTGTGTGGTCCTTGTTGAACAGTCTGCCGATCTGCGGCAGGCTGTAGCCAGCCTGTTGCAGATCGTTCCAAATCTCGAACCGCACCTCGCAAACTTTTTGCTTGCGCGATTTACCGAGAATTTCCGTCCAATGATAGTTATACTTCACAAGAGCCCTTGCAACGATGGCCTTCATCTTAAAGGGGGCGACCATCCCCTTGACGCAGTTTGGCAGTTTTATCTGCATCGCCTCGCTGACGGTAGATGCCTTTAAAAGCCTCTGAGCCCTAACCTTTTCCATCCTTCTGTACTCTTCTAGAGAGGCTTTTGCAGCAGCCGACTCCTCCTCCTTTCTAACCTTCTCTCTGCGCTCAAGCTCAAGAAGTATTTCTTCCCTTTTTCTGATGATGTCCTTACGCACCTTATCTTTGATGAGTATGCTGTAGTGCCGACCATCTCGTATCTTACCGAAGTAGGGTTTCCCCTTCTGCGGGCGGATTGACTCGAAGTGGTCTATCATACGCTGTTCCTGCCCTTCAAACTCTCTCAATGATACGCTCCCATGATCTCCTTCCTCGCTTGCGCCTTGGAATAGGCATAGCCTAGCGTGCCGTGGACCGACACCCAGCGATAGCGTACTCCTCGGAAAGCGGGGGAATTGGCTTTGGCGAAGTATCCGGCATCTTTGCCGAAATACTTAACAGTATAAGTGCCGTCGCCGTTCTTGATAGTTTCGATTGCTGACATTGTGCTGTCCCCTTTGGTTTGGGTCCAGCCACAATGCCACAATCTGATCATTTGGCAACACCGCTGGGTGCGGCAGGGTGTCGCGGGTGGTTATTGGCGATTCATCCGGCGCAATTCTTCAAGATTGCGCCTCTTCCGCTCCTCCTCTGCTGAGCGTCCAAATTGCAAAGCCGGTTGTCTTGCTTGTCTTGCAAGATCAGCCAATGGGCTGATCGCACCAGCGCCATATGCACCATACCCAACTGTTTTGGGACTGGATGCAGCGAGTGACCCCATCGCAGCCGCAGCGGCCCCCGCTGGCCCTAGAAGGCCAGTGGCAAATGGTACTCCACTAAGCCCACCAATTGATGCCGCCACGCGCGCAAGCCCGCGAGGCTCAAGTGAGCTGAGAGTCTGACCGGCAAGTGAAGCCCGCAAATCAACACCGGGAGCTGCGTACTTTTGCAGCTCGTCTGCCATTCTTAGCCTATTACCCCACCCTGTATTAACGTTGTTTCGCATAACTGACTGAAGCTTTTTTAATGCTGTGTCTGCTTTTTCTTTGTTGCCAAGAGATAATTCTCTACGAATTGAGTTTAGTTCATTAATAGCTTCTTCCGACTTCTTCATAGCGGAGCTATATTGCGGGTTCTGCTTTTCTATTGTTTTTCGTATTGCACTATAAACGTCATTAACTACAGACCTCTCTCTGCCGGTCAAATCTTTTTTGTCGTATAATGATCCAATTGATCTTTTCAAAAGATCAAAATCAGATGCTACACCAGTTATGTTCGGATTGCTTACCCAGCCTCGGTACTTTCCCGCTACATCACGCCAAATATTTTGTGCGGCTTCGTCAAACACATAGCCAGTTTTTGGATCACTGAATGATTTTTTTGCCTCATTGATGGCCTTGGTTACATCTGCTGTGCTCAACGCGGTTGTGTCGCCGCGCATTTGATTTGTGTTTGCAAGGTAGTTTTGGAAGTCAGCGTCACGTTTTGCGCGAAGGGCTTCGCTTGCCTGCTCGACGACAATCTTGGGGTCGCGCGAACCCGAAATGTTTTTTAGGAACTCCTGCGATGCTGTGCCAAGAGGCGCTTGACCGGCCCTATAAGCCTCCTGCAGGGCGGTCCTACCGACTCCAGTGGAGAGGCCAAGCCCTGCTCCCAAGGCCATCGCCGGAGCGCCTACACCCGCCTTTATCAATAAATTTGACGGATCGTATTTAGACGCACCAGCCGCCACCTTTTCTAATGCAGAAACCGTAGGCGCTACGCGCGCCGCCTGCCCAGCCGCAGCTCCCCCCTTAGCCAATGCTTTAGCGGCCAACCCGCCGCCGAACGTTAATAGACCAGCAAGGTCTGATGCAACCCCCATTGGGTGTGAGGCGATTTCCTTTTTGAATCCTTCCAGCGATCCATACTTTCTCGCCAAATCACCGCCCACAGCCGACGCCACACGCCCAGCTCGCTCTGCGGCAGTCCTATCTCCAAGCGACTCCATTGCGCTGAACACAGACTCCGGAAGGATCTTTTGAGCACCGGCCCGCAAGGTGCCGGCGGCCAAGTCAAGAGCCCCTTTCGCTGTCTGAACCGGGCTAGTGACAGCAGAAAGTAGTTCACCGCCCAAACGCATTGTGCTGGATGGAATGTTCCTCACAGCCGACGACAAAACCTCTTCCCCTCCCATGGTCGGTGCCCGAAGGAGCGCATCAGTATCATACCCAGCCCCCTTCAGCTTGGATAGAACTTCCGACTGCGAGAGGTTGTCCGGAACACCCTTTATGATTGTGCCGTCCGGCATCCGTATGTCCATTTAAGCCACCTATGCCTATTATTCTTCGCCGGGATTTTTCTTTTTACCTAAATCCCCGAAGTTGATAATTTTATTTTGGGACGCGGGTTTGCTCTCGCCGCCGCCTTTTTGTTTGGAGCTCGAAAAGTCTCTTTCTATTTGAGCCATGACATCAGATGAGTTAAATTTTTTGCCGCGATACCCAGCAAGAGTCCCGTACTTACCGTAGTATTCAGCCATGTTGTTTTGTGAAGTGGCTATATCTGTAACCAATTTCTGAAGATATTTGACTCGACGCAGGTTTTCTGCCGGACCGAGCTGCACGTTAAATGTCCGTTTAAGCAGCTCTTCACCTTCTTTCTGAGCAAATTGACCGCCAAGTATTTCTTTCAGCGACTTTTGAGCTACTTCTAAAGCCGCCTCTTGTGCTATGGCGATGTTGGGGTATGCGATGCCAAGTACTCCGGCTCTTTCGGCCAAAAATGCAGGGACAGTCCCAAGCGCGTTCCCTCCCTCCGTTTCTCTTTGAATAAATGCTGCGGATTTTTCAAGTTTCGATATATCGGACTTTGCAGCGGCTGCGCCGCGTCTGAGCCAAGAGTTTAAGTCCTTACCATAAGCGGCGTCTGCCTGTTTCTGAGCCTCCGTCATATATGATTTAAGGGGGCTATAAGAATCAAGCATATTTTTTAACAAACCGACAGCCTTCTCGTCCCCAGCGGCCCCCGCTCTCCGTATCGCGTCATTGAGCCGATTGCGCTCTGCTGCTCTTTGCGCAAGAGTGGGGATAGGGACTAGCGGGCGCATATGCTCCGGAACTTCTTCCTCTTCCTGTCGCGCCGCCACTGCAGGCGCTGACGGCGCCGCCTGCGCCAACACATTACCGTTGACAGATGGCACAGCCGCAGGGCCACCAGTTGGTGTTGCTTCCGCAGCAGGTGCAGCACTTGCGGCGCTAGGGGTAGCGGCAGCGGCTGGTGCGCCCCCGAAGTACGAAGACATCCTTGATTGCAAGGCCCGCGATTGTGCAGTTCTAATAGCGATTTGCGATCGTATTTTAAGGAGCTCAGTCGCAGGCATGGCGGAAACGATCTGTGGCGACAGTCCAGTCTCGGAGGCTATAACAGCCGCCCCCTCCGGTGTGTTCCTATAAGCGTCCAACTTCTGAATCGCAGAAATATTTGACATTGCCTGCTTCAATTGCGCCGTCATCAATTTTGACTGAGCGGATTTGAAGCGATCAGTAGCTACTTGCCCCGGCACATTACCCAACGCCATGACCGCCTGCTGGCGGAGCTTAGGGTTGTAGCCGGGCTGACCAAGGGCCATCAAAGCAGCGCCAGTGCGACCCAAGGTGTTTATAAGGGCCATGCGGTCATCTGCTGGCATGTTTTGGAAGCCGCCGAGGAGGCCGCCAACAGCATCCCCTACGCCACCAACGGCGCTAGAGATGCCCTTGCCAATGCCGCCTACGACATCGCCAACACCAGTCGCTACGCCCTCTACAGTCCGGCGCAGAGGATCAAAGATTTCTTCAGCCATTATTCACCACCCCACCCCAAAAGTCCGGGCATTTGACGTCGCAGCGCGTCAGCGCGGAAGAAGTCCGCTGCATCATTTGCATCGCCCCAGTTAATAGAAGGCTGCATAGTAGCGCCACCCTTCATCGGTCCCTGCGGCTGCATCAGAACCGGCATAGAGTTAGACTGATAGTTCTTGGCAGCGTCATCAATGATCTTCTGCTGGGCTTTAGTCGGACCCTTAGCAGCAACGCGCCGCGCTGTCGGCTTCTTCAGCGACTGCGCAATTTCGGCAGCGTACATCTGATCCATGCCAGCTTCGGGATCGGCCATTGCAGCATTAGCTGCGGCAATCGCTGGGGCAAACATCTGATCCATGCCAGCTTCGGGGTTTACGTTGGCCCACTGATTAGCGCCCCGAACCGTCATTGGACGTGCGGCGGGAGCGGCTTCCCGCATGTTTCTTGCAGTGGCGCCACCTAATCTAAAGTATGCGTTTTCCAGTGATTTCATCATTGGAGTATATACGCTCGGCGTTCTAAATGCCCTGCCCAGCAGCCCCAAGACGGGGCCAGCGCCAGTTAACTGAGACAAGATCATAGCGGTATCACCGAGGTCGGGTGAAACATATTTTCCGGCGGCTTCAGCCGGAGACCCACCTCGCTGCCCGACAACGGCGCCTGCTGCTCTGCGGCGATTCTGCGGGCGGGGGTAGCGCCGCCCGCTGTCTGTGTCGATGATGAAGTTCGGGTCGGATGGATCAATAGTTAATGGCATCACAAAAGTCCTCTTGCTTGGGCATACCGCCCATCATTGCCATACGGCGTTTGAGTAGCTCATCCAGCTGCGTGCCGCCTGCTGGCTGCCCCGCGCCGGGGGATTGAGTACTGCGGGGCGACTTCGCCGTATGGGTCCGGCAAGCTACTGCCGCCGCCAAGCTTATTCTGCCTCATCAGCCATTCAAATGCTGCCATATCACCAATCCCCTATTCTTAATCGTTATACTGAGCGTTGGACGCCTCGATCTGCGCCTGCAAATCGGCGTTCTGCTGCGTCAGCGCGTCTATCTGATCTTGCCACCCCTTAGTACCGGATGTGGCCGCTTCCTTGGCTGTAGCTTCCTGCTGCGCGAGCTTCTTGGCTTCTTCCGGTGTGTTCACGCGCAGCCATGCAGGAACCTCAACGCCGGAGATGTCGAGTCTATTTGCCGGGAAGTTGGGGTTGTAAGCCTGCCCAAACTGCTGCGTATAGATCGGGTTGATGGCGTTGACATCAAACTGTGGGATCATGTTCGGCAGCATGGACTGATAGGCCATTGACTGCTGGAAAGCGTCCTCCACACTGCCGGTAAGCTCCGGCGAGTATGGCGCTACGTTTTCGTAGCCCGTCCCTATAACTCTGTTGCCCACGACTGTTGAGCCAAACGGGACGGCGTTGTAACCGCCAAGAAGACCACCAGCGCCGCTATTAAGTTCAGCTAAAACATCTTCTGATGATATAGCATTATCCGTCAGCAAGCCGGTGACCGTCTGCTGGTCGTTAATGATATCCTGCGTAGTTGTTGGCCATACATTATACAGCTCCTGCGCAGTATCCTTCGTAACATTGTAAAGTTCACCAATGCGATCAAGTGACAAATTCTTGTACGCATCTTCACCAATTTCGGCGGCTTTCGTAAATTCTTTGGCCAAATTTTCGCGGGATATGTTGCCGCTTGTGAGAGCGTCCGTCCAATAGTCAAGCCCCGCGACATCCGCCTCGCGATCCAAGCCACCTTGGTAAAGGCCGGATATATAAGCCTCATTTGTAGCCCTGTCGGCAGCTTCCGCTGCCGCATAGGTAGCGGCCTCGGGGGATGACGCAAAAGACTCCCTAATAGCCTCTAGAGGCTGCTCGCCACTACCGAGTAGGCCAGCCCAATAGTCCAACCCAGCCGGATCAGCCTCGCGACCAAGATACTCAGAATATAGCTGCTGAACTTGCGCTAGTTCGTTTGCGGTGGCCATGTTATCCTCGTGGGTAAATGCGCAGCCGTAGCTGCGCAAGTAGCGTTAGTGGGTTGCCAGTGACTTGTATTCGTGGCAGCTCATAAACTCGTTCTTGATGTCATCGTAGTCAGTTCCGGCTGACAAGACGCCCATCCAGTAGTGAAGCCCAGCCACATCCGGCTCGCGCTTCAGAATGCTTGTGTACAGATCGCGGATTTTACGTTCCGGGCAGATTTTGAACTCATTCTCAATCTGCTCCAGCGGCGCTCCATCCGCATAAACCTTAACCCAATACTCAAGCCCAGCCTTGTCAGATGCTCGACCAAGGTATTTGCTATACAATCCTTCAATGACTTCCATTTCTCTCTCCTTTGTCATTCTAGGTAGCCTCCGCCACCGCCGCCAAGAAGGCCCATAAGGCGCTTTAGCTCATCATCTTGCGGCGAGCCCATTATACCAGCTAAATTCACGTTTGTCCCACCCCGAGCTGCTTTATTATAGACGGGCTGCATAGGGGTTGGCTTAGGTTCGCTAGCTGCCGCCAACTGCATGAGGCCGGCCAAACTTGACGCCATACCGTAGCCAGCTTGCGCTGGTGTTTTTGCGGCAGCTGCCGCTGCCGCAGGGACCTCCACCGGAGTAACAACTTCCCGCCCAGCAATTGTGTTGGCTATCGTTCCCAACCCATTCCGCGCAAGATAGTTCAATCCGGACCCAATTGACTCAAGAGCGCCGGGAGTTGCGGCTGGAGCGGCTGCGGAAGGTGGCGTAGGCGCGGATGCAGTCGAAGCGGACTTTGGGACAACAGCCGGTGTGTCCGCACTCAAACCAATAGAGCGGGCAAACTTAGCGCCCTTATTCGTAATAGCATTAATCCCGCCTTGATCTCTAACAGCATACCATGGGGATATGCCGCTGGTGGCCATCCGATCAATTGAAAAATCAACTTGTTTCTGCCAATTCGACGCGGAAGGTCTTTCACCATATTTTTTAAGAAAATCATATGCCATTCCGCCCCTTGCAATATTATTAGGGTTGGAGGAGCCGGAGTAAAGCTGAAAAGGGCCGAAAGAGTAACCCTTAGCATCGGGATTACCAAATGTTGACGAGCCAATAGTACGCGGGTTTAACCCCTCATACCTAGCAATTCCTAATGCAAGGTTTGGATTTACCCCGCGAGCCAAAGCGCGCCTGTAAATGTAATTTGATATTTCTTGTATAGAAGCCATCACACAACCACCTTCTGCTGGTCAACAGCATCATTAATGATGTTGATGCGGCGCATCACCTCTTCGCGCTGCTCATGCGGCAGGTTGTGGATACGCTCACGGTTGTCATCAAGGTACGCCGTGCAGTCCCAGCAATCGCGCCCCGTCTTCTCTCCCATCTTGTAGCCGGGAGCCAGCTCAGCACCTACGGACTTTAGGTACTCAAAAACCTCATATTCGGACCAATCTTGGATTGGAAAGATATGCTCTACTCCATCAATCACCACACCACTGTTGGTAGTTGATTTGCGCCGGTCGTTTCCGCGCTGGCCCTTAATTACCTTTGTGACCCCCAACTGTTTGACACCCTCGTGCAGGGGAACCCATATATTAGCGGCACAGCACTCAAGATGAGAGCGCATCAGCGGGCCTTCGTTTCCGGTAATCAACTTACCCAAAAACGTATTCTCTACAGGGACAACATCCACAGGCCAGCCATACATCTCTATGTTTTTGGGCTGGTCAGAGCGCAGATGCACAAAGTGCGGCAACCGCTCTTTCCACCCCATCATGTAGTCCATCATCTCGGGGTAGCACGCACCAGTGTCCATCCACACGACATAGATGTCATCCCATCTGTACCTGTTAAGATACAGACAGGCCAAGCTGTCCTTTCCGCCACTGAATTGCAGAGCGGTATCCATTATAGCGACGCTATAGAGGCTAGAAGACTAGCCGTGGTAGCGGCCATGCCCAAGCCGCTCGCTAGACCGCTGCCGCCGCTGCCGCTCGTCGTCTGCGTCTGCGTGCCGCCATACGGAGTAGCGCCGAGAGCCTGCAACGGAATCTGCAACTGCTGGAGCGGGAACTGCTGGGCCTCTGTGTAGGCTTGCTTGGCAGCGTCAATTTCTGCCTGCTGCTGGGCTTGGATCATAGCGTTGGCGCTGATAGCGCCGCCAGCGCCCTGCAAGAACGCCTCCTGCCCAGCGCCAGCCAATGCACCAAGCGTCTGCGCGCCGGTTGTACGGATGCCAGCGCCTTGCAGACCAGCCGCTTGATTGGACTGCTGTGCCTGCAAGAACCTCGCAAGGTCGCTCTGCGCCGCGCCCTGCGCCTGCGCAAAGTTCTGACTGTAGAGGTTCGCCGCCATATCCGCAGCCTGCTTCTGCGCAGCAGACCGCACAACACCTTCTTGGATGCCCTGCCGCGACCCGCCAAAGGCCCGCGCACGAACAGCGTCAGAATAGGCTTGGTTGAGGTTCTGCTGCTTCTGCGTCTCTAGCGTCTGCAAAGACTGGTCAATCACGTTCTGCGTGTATGGGTTCATATACGGAGAAAGGTCAGTCTGAGCGAGCGAGCCGGGGGTAATCTGCTGCGGCTGATATTGGCCGGACCTAGCAGCCTGCGTCTGAGCTAGAGCATAAGCTGGCTGCGCCATAGCGTAGTTGTTTGACAAAGCGCCGATAGCTGATACTTGGCCCGGCGTCATCGTCGCAACGCGCTGGCCCTCATACGGCCCCGGCATCTGCGCAGAGATGTCATAGGCGGCTGCTAGGTTGCGGCGACCGGCCTCCTGCACCCACTCGGGGTACTCCGTCTTGTTGATTTGAGTAGTAGTTCCACCGCCCATAGCTAAGTCCTTTAAGCAACATCAAGCGTGTGGACGACCCACCGCTTCTTCCAACCATCGGTAGCTACTTTTTCCCAGCCCATTCTACCGCACGCTTGTATGAATTTACAGCCATTTTCTCGCGCAAACTGCACGATCCGTGGCTGCATCTCTTTCAGTTCGTCCATATTGCCAGCCGCCAAGAAGATGCTGAGGTAGCGCTTCTGCGGGGCCGACAGTATTTCGGTGACGCATACGCTTTCACCGTTCTCGAACATCTGTAGCCGCCCTTCCGTTAGCAGCTTAACCATATCATCAAAGGTGTGGGTATCGCCACCCTTTTTTAAGGCCTTCTTAATCTTGCGTACAATCTTGTCCTTGCTCATCAGACAGTCGGGGCTCCAGTTTGTCCAAGAGGAACAGAAGTCGTGACAAGGTTGCCGGAGTTGTCAACAGTCACCTTCCAAACGCTGTTATTCGGGGCTAAGAGCAATATGCTCTGAACGGCTTGATTGCGCGTAACAGTCAGCTCAATCGTCTGCTCCAGCAGCGTGAAGGCATACTGGAATGTGTCGCGCTGGTATTGCTCGGGAGGCGGTGGAAGCGTTACTCTCATCGCCCACCCCCTGCCGTCATCTCAAGGCGCATTTCACCTATAGACCACTCCGCATCTTCCGTTGCTGCTATCTTCACACGGAAATCGCGCCCAGTCACACGCATGTCGGTGTATCCGTTAGAGCGCGGTGTGTAAGGACCGGATGTCGTTTCTGTCCCCTCCGGCGTAAATGCAGAGAAGAACGTCAACTGCGTGCTGTCGTAGCCGTAGCCGCTGTCTGTTATGGCCTGCCTAACATGCGATATGGTGTTCCCGTTCTGAATGTTCAGAGAGCCACTTTCCGCATAGCGAGAGGTGGTGATTGGAGTTCCAGCGTCTGTCCAGCCGCTTTCGTGCTCGTATATGTAATTCTGCGGGCCGGAGGCGAATGGATACTGGAACACACCAGCACCGCAAGCTGCGGTCCTCGTCATCTCCCCGACTGACCACCAGTCCTCAGCGTAGCTATATACGACATATCTGTTGGGGTATTCGCTACCTTGCGATGGATACCAAAACCATGCCTCGGGGAAGATGTTGTTCTCGGAGCCGTGCGTCCACAGCTGGGCTGTCGTGGGGTCCAAGTCCTCAAAGACGTAGGAGCCGACCGTGCAGGGCATTGGCCGCACAGTCCCGCCATCGTACATCCAAAACGACTCGCGACCCATCCAGTAGCAACGCCCAGCGGATGTGGCGAAGGCTCGCGGGGCGACAAGCCCGCAGCCGAAGCCAATCCGCTCGATAGAATAGATATACGGCAAGCCTATGTAGCGCATCAGCCACGCTTCATCTTCCGTGAAGATCAGCGTGCCTTCGCGAACGGGAGCTGCCATGACAATCTTGTTCTGCGTGTCAAGGTCAAGATAGCCAGCAGTATTTGTAGTGCTGGCAAAATCCCAGTCCGTGTAGTCCTCGGAAGAAGACCAAGCCACGCGGCGGTTATTGCCATCAGCACCGATAAGAACGCAGTGGCGCTCGGGAGTTACAACAACACCGCGATTGTTGGTTGGTATGTCAAAAATGGAGACAATACCGCCAGTTCCGGTTGCATCCGGCCCTGCGTCTGAAAAGGTGAATGTCTCTTCAGTAGGCACAGAAACAACGGTCCAAGTGCCGTTAAACGTTGATTCGGTATTGCCGCTGATTGTTACATCGTTCCCCGGCGTAATGCCGTGATGGTGATCTGTAGTCACAGTAACCACATTAGCAACGCGCTCGGCGCTAGTGATTTCCGCTTCGTCAACGGGGTGCGCGTAGTCTTCACCAACGCCCCAGTGCAGCAAACGACCATCAGATGATGCCACAGCAAGGATGTCACCACCCCAGTTATCTATCGTCCAAGAGAATGTAGGGAGGAATGACTGGGTAGGCGGGCGCGGGTATGTCCCATCCGTGTCGTCCCCATAGTATGTATAGCCATAATTGTATGTTCCGTAAGCGCCGGTCGCGCCCACATCTGCGCCTACAAAGTCGAGCGGCGTTACGTCCGTATAGGTAGAGCCCTCCAAAATGTAGAGCTTGTCTTCACACCCCACGGCGCAGTATGCCCCGCCGTTTGAGCCTGTCCACGGGAACATGGCGCGAACAGGGCTGGCAAGAGGCGTCTGCGTGATGCGCTGCCACCCGCCAACCGGCAGCAGCTTGCCGGAGCGCCACCGCACAAGGTTAGCGTCCCAATAGCGCCCTTTCGTCTGCAAGGGCGTTGCAAGCTTTACTACCCCCGGAGGTATGCTGACGGGAGACAATGGCATTACTTAACTCCACAAAAACCATTGCGACGGGCATTGTTTACCTTGACCTCAACAATGGTGTCTGTCGTATCTTTAGAGGACCAACTAATTGGCTTCCACACGTCGCACGCTGTGCTAATCCCGCCGATAGCCGTCACTCTCGCGCACCCGCTTAGGGTCACGGCTGACAGCATCACCAGCAGTAATGGCAGCTTTAGTCCGGTTGATAGCCTCGGCATTGGCTTCTTCCTTAATCCTGCGCTTTGCGTCTGATCTACCTTTACCATAAATCGTCAAAATTGCCACCACTATCCCGCCGATAGCAGCAGCCATTCTGCCTATTGGAGACAGAAGCCAGCTAATCATCAGTGCCTCACAAGGAGTATGGCAAGTACGCCAAGCACAAGCATAGCATTAATTGCTTCGCCCATAGAGATCGCGATACCAGTGTTCATTACGCAGCCTCCTCGTTCAAACGCTGTTTGCGCCAGTACCAAATGCCAGCAGCCGCTATTGCCACTACAATGAAAGCAATGACGGCTGGGCGACCAAGAGCCTCAGAGAGGCCGCTTATGATACCACCAGCTTGCTGCACCGCTGGGATAACCTCTTGCGCCGCAGCAATGGCCCCAGCGCCGCCAGCCACCGCTGCTGCGCCTGCCTCTTTGGACTGCGTGATCTTCTTGCTGGGTGTTGGGGTATCCGGTGTAGAGCGCGTTTCGCTCTCCGATTCAGCGCCCAAGCGCTGCCACATCTCAGCCTCTGCGCGGCGACGGCGCACAAGCCCCGGCAGTACCTTTCCGCCGCCCCGCGTCCACTTCATCAGTTCGGCGGGCACGTCTTCAAAGCGCTTGGCGTTGACGCGCTTCAGAAGTGTGGATTTCTTAAGATTGCCGAGCCCGCAGTTAAAGGCAAAGCTGACAAGAACATCAAACTGGTTTTGGTCTAAATCAACCTTAACAAGACTCGTAACGCCGCGCTCAAAACGCTCAAGGTCGGACCTTAGTATCTCATGCGCGACACCGTTGGTGATCTCCATGCCGCGCACAACCGCCGGTTCGCCTGCTGATGATGTGTGGCCGTAGCCTATTGTCAGTACACCAGCCGGACAGACATACGCCTTAGAGCGGAAGCCTTCAAACTCCTTTATCAGTCGTAATCCGGCTTCACTTGTCTTCATAGCCTAGCCACCTCTGAACTGTCTTTGTTTCGTAGATGCGTAACGCTGTCCATACAATCGTAAACACAGCAGCTATGCTGGGAAGTAAATTCACAAGCGTCCCCGTCACAACGAAAAGAGACGCTGCATCCCCTACTAGCTTCCCAGCTTCGTCTTTCATGGTCATCTTTCAGATAGAGTTAAGGAGCGTCCGGCCAAGTCACGTCCCACGGGAAGTTTGGCTGTTCTGTAATGTCGCGAAGCGCCTGCCGGTAGTCTATCCATACCTGCGGAAGCTGGATGCCAAGGCCGTCGCTGCTAGCATCAACCGCCTTAATTGTTACCCAATCGCAGTCAGCCAGCTTCTTGTCGCGTTCTGCGCGGATAGACTTGGCCTGCTCCTCATCCTTGTTGGCTTTGTATGCAGCTTCTTGCTGCGCTGCCGTCAAGACTGTGCCGTCCTCTTGAGTTACGTCAGAGAAGATGGGGCCAAGTACATACTTGGTGAACCACTTGCCGTTGATTTCCTCGATGCCCTGCCGCACCGAATACTGATAGCGGTCGCCACCGGTAGCCTGCGGCCCCTCAAGGATTGGGTCAATGCCAAGGTCATTGCAAATCGTTTCGTCCCAAACTCGCGGAAGCGAAGTGTTTGCGTGCATCTGCCGGACAGCACCTTGACTCTTGATCTCTCCGGTTGATCTGATGCGATAGTCACCCATTTGCATAACTCCTTATGCGATTGCTAAAAAGATGTACGATCCGCCGTTGGCGTTGATTCCCGCTGGCGCGGTGCTAGTTATTTCAAATCCAGCACTATAAGTATCAACGTAGTCAGTGCTGGTCACCTCAGCGTCTAAACTATTGAGCAGCAGGTAGGGATCGTTACCAGCCACGATGCCACGAGCAGAGTCCCACACATACCAGTCGCCAGTGCTGTCGGTGCGCTTGATAAGCACGAACCTAGCACCGGAGGAGAACCCGCAGTCAATCTGATTGGTGGTTCCGGTTCCGGTGTAAGAACCGACTTTGGATACGCCGGGGAGGGTGGCGAATAGGTAGGCTATGTAGGTACCTGAACTAGCATTTACACCTCCCGCAGTCCCTAAAGAAAATACTAAATCCGTAGGTTGAGTGTTATTCCAAACTGAGGAGCCAGAAGCCGATGAAAGGTTTAAATTAAATAAATTATACTTTGTCGGACCGTCATACACATTGTAAGAAAACCAGTTGAAAGTTGTATCCCTACGCTTCACAATCATCAACTCCGGCGCAACACCCAAATTATGATTCACAGTCCTTGCAACACCAGTCCCCGTATAGCACACCACATCAAAGAAGCCGGGGGCGCGGCGGAGGGCGTAAATTATATGATTTGTTGCGCTTACCCACCCAGTATTCGTCCCAACGCGCCATCCAGTATTATTATCCCAATCAGCTCTGTCTATAGTTGATTCGACATCAGTCGTATTGGTCTTTAATATAGTATCAGTTAACCGTGTTGAAGTTTCTTTATCATCAACATCGGGTCTAAACGAATGCACTAACATATCCGCAGGGAATCCCGGAGTATTTATTCTTGAACCTGCTGAATAAGTTCCAGTAAAAGCCCACGGGTTAAACACCTCCGTACCACTCTCCGGCACCTTCATAGGACCACGGCGGATCGCGATGTAGATGCAAGGCCGATTGGCACCAGCAAAGTTAGTAGAATAAAATCCGGTAGCGGTAGGTCTACAAAAATTGTAAGGTTGTTCGGAACTAGAACTGTTTGGATAAAGTTCTACACCAGCGTTATATGTATCCGGCAAACCTCTCATAACATCCATCATGTACCAATTAGCTATGTCTGCTGTTTGTTTAACAATAACAAACTGAGGTTCCCAGCCTAGATTTACTGAAAACGATCCACTACTGTCAGTCGTAAACGCCCCACAGCTAATCACATTTTCCGTACCGTCCTCCCCAAAGCCCCCTGCATTGTGTGCGAAGAGGTAGGCGACGTAGTTTCTGCCCGAAATGTTGCCATAGCTCCCTACTGTAAATTCAGATGAAGTTGGCGTTGTGTTGTTCCAAGCGTTAATGCTGGATACCGCTTGAGTTGTTGCGTTTAACTCCAAAAACTGTTGATTAGTAAGCCCGTTGTGATAGCTAAACCATTGCATTTCGACATTAGTAGCTTTCATAAACAAAGCGCCTACCGTGCCGTTTAGGCTATGACTTATAGTCCTTGCCCCTGTGCCATCCCCAGCCCACGTCACAACATCAAAGAACTTCGGAGCCTTGCGGAAGGTCCATGAGGCGTATTTGGCTCCGGGACTATTGATTTGTAAATTAACTCCTATGTTAAACCCATCGGAGTTAAAAGCTGTTAGATGTGTTGTATTACTAAATTCTGCCCCGGGGTTATTTGACTCTAAACACTTGTAAACTCCTCTTTCTGTGTCGTATAGCGCATGATCATACGCATTAACTCTGTCTTTAATCCAAACCAACCCACCTTCCCCCGACAGATCAATCCCGTTGGTGATGGTCTGTGTAGAGCCGTTGCCTGCGTAGAGGTAGGTGGAAAATACGTCCTCAATATAAGTACGGTCGGCTGCCGCATTGCCAGCGGCGGACACAAGCGCGTTCTTGAGCGTCATACCAAAATGCCCCTTATCTTAAACGTAAGAACCGACATACGCGCCATACAGCGTTCCAGCCACATTCCAAAACACCAACGTGTCGTTTGC
>Ga0208542_1000509_pt1 | contig 17691 bp, 22 predicted proteins | sample DEB08_DNA_3_FD_185495 | JGI IMG/M metagenome (GOLD analysis project Ga0208542, IMG submission 185495) | Aqueous microbial communities from the Delaware River and Bay under freshwater to marine salinity gradient to study organic matter... | ecosystem: Environmental > Aquatic > Marine > Coastal ... | reverse complement strand
CTTGGACAAACAATAGCAGGTGTATCTGACACACTAACTTTATGTGCTAAAGGTGCATCTAATAATGATGGTGTTATTGGTTCATTAAAATGGTACGATACGACAAATGGCTAATTTTTATAAAAATGCATTTTATGATCCAACCGTTACTACTGCAGTAGCAGTATATACTTGTCCATCTAATTCTAGGTCTATTATTCAAAATATACAAATAACAAACAGTAGTGGAAGTAAAGTTGTAAAAAATTATATCCTTGATGCAAGCGCTGCTACTACTTATCAAATTGCTTATGCCAATATATCAGGACCCACTATTTGTAATATTGCCAAAGGTCCCATTATTTTAGAAGAAGGGGATATACTACTGCTTGAAACTTCTGATACCGCTGGTATTAGTGCTGTTATATCTATACTAGAAATGAATAGGTCGGATCAAAATGGCTAAAAAATCTAAATTAGGTGTAAGTGAAATTATCAAAAGAAATAGGATAAAAAGACGTGGTAGGCATTCGAAAAAACACAAAGGTAGAAAAAAATCAGAACGCGGGCAAGGTTATCCAAGTTAGACTAGACAAACGTTCCTAAAAAGATTATATAAAAACTATGACTGATGATTTAAAATTAGAAGACCAATATATCAAAGGGTATGAAACCATTAATGGTAAACAAGTACCTATTATTAAATGTCCTACTAAAGTAACCATTAAAAATAAAATTACAGGAACAGTTTATGCTTCCGAACAAGAAGCATTAGCAGATGTTCAAGATCCTAATACTGCTACGAAACAAGAAGATATTGCTAAAGATGTTGCTGTAACGGTAGCTCATTTAAGTTTATTTGGCGAAACAAAATAATTTATGCAACCTAGAGGAGGAACAGAACTCCAATTTGAGTTTCTACGAAGTAGAGTAGATTCTAAGTTATTAGATAACTTTCAAATATGTACTTCTATTCCTGGTAAAGTACCTTTAGATCCTAATAAAATTAATATTCTTTGGCAAAAGAATTCTTACGATCAACCTAATTTACAAGAGTTTTTTGGTAATCCAGAACGGCATAAAGAATATGATTGGTATGTATTTAATTCACATTGGAATTACGAAAAGTTTAGATATTATTTTAAAATACCAGAAGAACGTTCTATGGTTATTAAAAATGGTTGTACAAACTTCCCTACCTTTAAACCTTATAAAAAAGGTGATCCAATTAAATTAATTTATCATCCAACTCCTTGGAGAGGTTTAAACGTGATTCTTGCAGCGATGCAATTGATTAAAAATCCCTTAATCACACTAGATGTCTATAGTAGTTGTGATGTCTATGGATCTGATTTTAAAAAAACCAATGATCATCAGTATACAGAATTATATGAACAAGCAAGACAGCTACCGAATGTAAATTACATAGGATATAAACCGAATGAATATATTTTAGAACATATTCAAGATTATCAAATGTTTGCTTACCCTAATATATGGGAGGAAACATTTTGTATCTCTGCTGTAGAGGCGATGTCCGCGGGTCTACATGTAGTGACCACGAACCACGGAGCTTTATTTGAAACATGCGCTGAATGGCCTGTCTATGTAAATTATGTAAGTGATTATAAAAAACTTGCACAATCTTTTGCTTATGCTATAGAAGCAGCAGCTAATTATTTACATGAACCTCATATTCAAGAGCATCTACAAGAACAACAAAAATTTTATCAAAGGTTTTATAATTGGGATAAAAAAGCTCGTGAGTGGACTAGTTTTTTAACAGGAGCTTTACATGCAAGACGCAAGTAAACCTATTTGGTTTCATACCACAGCTACAGAAAAAGAATACTCTATTATGGTCTGTACTCCTGTTCATTCAGAAGTATCTATCCATTATACGCAAGCATTATTAGAATTTCAAAAATATTGTTTTTTACATAAGATCAAAGTTTCTTTTCAATTAATGAAATCTTCTTTAGTGACGCAAGGAAGAAATTTATGTGTTGCTGCTTTTTTAGATAGTGGCATGACCCATATGTTGTTTATTGATTCGGATATAGATTTTCAAGCTAAGTCTATTATTAAAATGATTGAAGCAGATAAAGAACTTATTTCTATTCCTTATCCATTAAAAAGTTTTAATGCGGAAAAAGTCTTTCAATTAATACAAGATAAACAAATTACTAAACCTGATCAAATTCAACAAGGCGCGTTAATGTATCCCTTAAAATTACCAGATATGGATAATATAACGATGGAAAAAGGAATTATAGAAGTAAGCCATGTTCCTACAGGATGTATGTTAATTAAACGTTCTGTATTTGATAAAATGATCAAACACTATCCTGATTATAATATTAAACAACCCTCTGTCATTAATGGTGAATTAGTAGATAAACCTAATCTATGGAATTTTTTTGACACTTGGTTTGATAAAGAAACTCATACTTATTTAGGAGAAGATTTTGCATTCTGTAAACGTTGGACAGATATGGGTGGTAAATGCTACGCTTTAGTTACAGATTATATATCCCATATTGGTGAATATTCTTATTGTGGAAGATTAGAAGACGAATTCGTTAAAATCCCTTGATATTGATATCTGTCGCTATACAAGCTAAAATAACATAATTAACTAGTTAGAAAATTAATTATGGATCCATTTACAATCGCGCTAGCTACATTTGGCGTACAAAAATTACGAGGAAAATCTACAAAGAGAGCATTACGAGATGCTGTTCTAGCAGGAGGTATCGGATACGGTATTGGTCAATTTGCTGGAGGAGCTGGTATGGGTATTGGACAAGGTGCACCATTAAGTTCTTTAGGTATTACAGCATTTGCACCAGAAGCTGCAGCAGCACAAACAGCAGCAAGTACAGCAGCAAGTACAGCAGCACCCATAGGTAGTTCTGTTGGATTACAAGAAACTGGTAGTCTGTTCGGTAATATTCCAGTTGAAGGAGGAACTTTATCTGGAACTTATACAGCAACACAACCATCCACTTTTTTAGGTAAAGCAGGAGAACTATACGGTAAGTTAGGTACAGCAGAAAAAATTGGATTAGGAGTTACTGGAGCTTCTTTATTAGCTGGAGACGAAGAACCAATGCAACCTATTCCAGGAACTAGACCAGAAGATTATGAAGCAGCAAGAGCAGAAGCAGATAAACAAGTAGGTGGTATGACATCGAATGTAGGTACGATGCCTACGTACTCTGGAACACCTTACGATTATGCTTCTAATTATTACAGATTTAATCAAGGTGGTATTGTGGATGCATTACCAAGATTTAACACGGGTGGTATTAATTACATGCCATCGAAACAAACGCATGATGAAAATGATGTGCATAATTATGTAAGAGCACAAGGTTATGTAGAAGACGGTTCTGGAAATGGTGATAAAGATGAAGATACTATTTTAGCGCAATTAGCAGATGGTGAATTTGTATCAAGAGCAGATGCTATTTTAGGTGCTGGTATCATGGAGGGAGCATCTCCTTCTAGTATGAAAGATATGAGAAAAAAAGGAGCGGCATTCTTTTATGATCAACAAGCTAAATTTAAAAGAGTGTACGATTTATTAAATGCAAGCAGAAAAGATAATTAAACATAACATAGAAATCCTACCTATTTCTACTAAACAAATAGAAGAAATATGGGGTTTAGTTCATTTTATGATAGCAGAAGCAATTCAATATAGTGGTAATTATGCTGAAGCAAAACATATTAAAGAACTTTTGTTAACAGGAGAAAATCAATTATTTTTAATTTTTGGTTCAGAAGAAGACGGTGTTAATAAAGTATTTGGAGTTTGTACAACAAGAATATTTCAAAACCCTAATTTTTCAGAGTTACAAGGTTTAATTTGTACAGGAAATAAAATGCATTTATGGGAAGAGAAATTAATATCTATGTTAGAAACATTTGCAAAATTAAATGGTTGTAAACGTATTACAGCTTTAATGAGACCAGGATATAAAAAAGTAATGCCTAAATATGGTTACACAATGAAACATATTCAATTTCAAAAGGAGTTAAACTAATGGGTATATTTGGAGGAGGAGGCGGAGGCAGTGGAGGCGGAGGTTCGTCTTCAGGTACACAAGTACAAATCGCAAGAGAAGCACCAGAAGTAGAAAGTAGGAAGCTGGCCTTATATGATGAGGCGGCTAAATTAGCACAAACCCCTATTACACTTCCCCAATATCAAGTTGCAGCCCCTACCGCTTTACAACAATCAGCTTTTCAAGCAGCGGGAACAACGGGTGTAGGACAACCAGCCGTACAACAAGGTATTTCTGCATTACAAGCGGGAGCAACTCCAATTGGAGCAGCAGATATTTCAAGATATTTTAATCCTTATCAATCTTATGTTACCGATGAAATTGCAAGACAAGGTCAAATGCAACAAAGACAATTAGCGGGACAAGCGGTACAAGCAGGTGCATTTGGTGGAGGTAGAGAAGGAGTACAACAAGCAGAATTACAAAGAGCAACTCAGGCAAATATTGGACAAGCACAAGCACAAGGTTTCCAAAGTGCAGCACAATTAGCAGCACAACAACAGCAAGCACAGTTAGCTGGAGGACAAGCATTATTAGGTGCTGGAGCACAACAGCAAGCTATGCAACAAGGAGATATTCAAAGTATGATTCAAGCTGGTGGTATCCAACAACAATTAGCACAACAAGCATTGGATGCTGCAAGACAATCACAATTACAACAAGCGTATGAACCTTATCAAAGAACAGAATTCTTAAAAGGTATCATGACTAATTTACCAACAACACAGAGCTCTATTACTGCAACCACGGCTCCAGGAACTAATCCATTGTCGCAAGCGGCAGGTGCTGGTTTAGGTGCGTATGCGGCCTACAACATAGCTAAAAAATAATGGATGAAGTATTAAGTAGAAATTTATTTAAACAACGTTATTTAGAATTGCAAAAGCCAAGGCAATCTAATCAAGGTGGTTTATTGTCTATTCAAAAATTTCAAACAGGGGGAGAAGTGTTTACTGAAAAAGAAAAATTAGGTTATTTATTGATGCCTGTAGCTTCTGCTTTACTACAGGGAAGAGATACTAGTAGTAATAGATTTAGATCTTTATTAGGGGCTGTTGGAAAAGGTTTAGAAAAAGTACCTGAAACCGCATTACAAATTAAAAAATTAGAAGTAGCTGCAGCAAAGAAAAAGAAAACAACTTCTTTACTTCCTCTTACACCAACCTTAATTAAAAACTTAGGTATCCAAGATGCAGTAAGTCTAGGAGATAGAGGATTTGTAGAGGTGGAAAATGTAGGAGGACAATATGTATTAGCAAAACCACCTACTATTACTTCTAAAGAATCAGATAGATTAAAAGAGGTTAGAAATGCTGTAGAAAAAACTAATACAGCAGCTAGTTTAAGTTCATTAGGGTTAACAGAAAATAAAATAGATGAGTTATTATCAAAAACAGGTAATATTCCTGGATTTGGTACAGGAGCTTTTTTACCAGATATATTAGTGGGTTCAACAGGAAGAGAAGTTAGGCAATTAGTACAAACACTAACTAACATTACATTAAAAGATAGATCAGGAGCTGCGGTAACCAAGCCTGAATTTGAAAGAGCACAAAAAGAATTAGGAACAGCCCTTGGAAAAACAGACCAGGATTTAATAAAAGGTTTAATAAATTATAGAAAAGCATTAACTTCTGTTGTAAATAGTGCGTTGGGCGGTATGGACGAACAAGATTTAAATAGATATTTTGAAACTGGTGGTGCTGATATTAAACCAAGAACATCTCCTTTAGAAAAATATTTACCTGGAGCAGCAAAACAAACACAACCACAACCTAAAATAACTTATGCAAAAGATGCTCCTATGTATAAAATGGTTGATGGAAAATTACAAAAGGTACAATAATGGGTGTTATTAATATTGAAGGTATAGGACCAGTAGAAATTAAAGGGGACGCACCTACAGAACAAGAAAGTCTAGCGATTGGAGAATTAGTTAAAAATACTCCTAAATCAGATGAACAAACAGTAGCAGAAACAGATAGCTTTTTAGGTTCGCCTTCTTTTAAAAGATTATTGTTAGAAGCAGGATTAGCAATTGGAGGAACTGTATTATCTGGTGGTCTAGCACTACCAGCAACGGCAGCACGTGTTGGATTTTTAGCAAGACCTTTTTTAATGCAGTTAGCAAAAAGTTCAGCTGGATCTGCAGTCGGTTCTGGAACAGGAGCGGTGGTGGCTCAAGCAGTAGATCCTAAAGATGATGTTGTTAAAGAAGTAGTGAGAGCATCGATTGAAGGAGCGGTAGCAGAGGGTATTGGTGGACCTTTGACTATTAAAGGAGCACAATATGTATCTAAATTATTAGGTCCTAAAATTGGTTTAATCAAAGGTGCAGAAGAAGCAGAAAAAACATTAGCTGATCAAATTGCAAAAATAAAAGCAGACCCAAGTAAATATTCACCTGAAATAGTGAAGGCAGCAGAAAAAGCTATATTAACTCCAGGAGTTAAAGCAGACAGTCGTTTAATAGATATTGCTGAAAATCTTGCAGAAAAATCTTTATTAGGATCTGGATCGTTAGTATCAGGTAAAGAAGCAGCTAAAAAAGTAACTGCTAATGCTATGGAAAAATGGACTGAGGATTTTGTGCAGGTTGCTGATAAAACAGATTTGGGTAATTTGTTTCAAACCAGTGTGACTAAAAGCCAAGATTTGTTTGATAGTGCAGTAAAAGGTTATTATAAAGTAGTAGAAGATAATTTAGCAAAATCTGGATTAAAAAATTCTGCTATTGTAAATATTAAACCAATGCAAATGAATTTAAAAAAAATATTAAAAGAAATACCAGGAAGAAAAACATATAAGGCTACTGTAGATTTAATTGAAGATTATATTAAAGGCCCGTCTAAAATAACTTTTGGAAAAGCAAATCAACTTCGTTCTGATATATTAGCATTAGGAAGAGATCTAACAGCAAAAGACAATGCTAAGTTTAAATATGTTCAAGGTCAAATAGCTAAAGAAATAACCAATGCTATTAAGAATACGTCTGCAGGAAAAATAGGAGCTGTAAAAGACTCTTTAGAAATAGCTAACAAATTTTATAAAGATGGTTTGGCAACATTTAATGATAACATATTAGGAAATATTTTAAAAAAAAATCCTGATGATGTGTTTAATGCTATTGTTTCAAGAAGCGATAAACCATTTACGATATCTAAAACATTAGAAACTTTAAATAAATTAACAACAATGAAAGATGCTGCTGGTAAAACTTTATTATCTAAAGCAGAAGCAGGTCAATTAAAACAATCCTTACAAGGTCATTTATTAAAAGAAATGATGGATAAATCTAGAGGGTCTGTAGGACAATACGAAAATGTATTAGATGCATCTAAAATTGGTAACTTTATGCAAAAAATGGCAGGTACTTTTGACCCTAAAACTGGATTGTTTACAGCAAAACAATTAGAAGAATTAAATAAATTAAAAACAGCTATGGCTTTTGCTCAAGGGCGTATTTCTAAAGAAGGTGGATTACCAGGGGGCGTATTCATTCAGTTATCACAAGCAGGAGCGGTGGGTTCATTATTAACATTTAACGGCGATCCTTCTACTGTAGCGGGTGGCTCTTTGGCTATTTTATTAGGACCAAAAGCAATTGGACAAATGTTAATTAATCCTAAGTTTAATAAATTCTTAATTGAAGGAATTACTGCTCCAAGTGCACCAAAAGCAAGAGTTGCTTTTGGTCAATTGATAGGAAGATTAGGAGCTGCTGGTTTAATTGATGAAGAAGAATTAAATAAAGCAATGACAGAATTAGAAGAAAGACCACAAGCACCTGATGTAAAAAAATTAAATTTAAAACCAGTGAACACACAAGTTACTAGTCCTAATGTAAATGTATTAACACCAAGACCAGCGGCAGCGCCCGTAACAACGACTACTCCAACTACTACTCCAACGGCTGGTGGTATTACTAATATCCCACAAGAACGTATACAAGATTATACTAACTTATTTGGTAGAATATGAAAAGAATTGTAAAATCTAGATTAGAGGATCATATGGTAGATTTATATAATAGAGTAGATAATTTAAAAAAAGATATTTCGATTATTAAAAATAATCATTTAAAACATATGAGTTGTTCTATTTATAAAATTGAAAAAAAAGTAGATAGAATATTATGGAGCTTGTTAGGTGGTATGGGAGCACTTATACTTGCTCTATTAGCTCTATTCTCTAATTTGGTACAATAATATGAAAGGTATTAAAGCTTTTGTAAAACATTTAAAGGAAGAAGCACCTAAAGATCATATCTTAGCTTACATCAGTAATGAAGAAGCAAAGTTATTAAAAAGTAGAGGTGGTTCTGGTAAACCTTACAAATACGGAATTTTAAGTTTCTTTGCATCTAGTCCAGGGGATACTGGCGGTGCAGGCGGTGCCGATGGCGCTGGTGGACACGATGCTGGTGGAGGGGGAGACGGAGGTGGTACACCTAGTCCAGGAGACACTGGTGGAGCAGGAGGTGTTGGCCCAGGATCTGAACCTAATCAAGGATCAGGAGATACAGGCCCAGGAGGTTTACCAACAGCAACGGGAATGTCTCATACAGGACAATCTATTACAAGTTTTGGCGGAAATTTATCTGCAAATATAGCTTCTAATCCATTAGCGGCTGCTATTAGTCCAGTGAGTACAGTTGCAAGAACAGCTAGGCAAACAGCACAAGCAAGAAGTATGATGGGTTATGCTAACCCTCAAGCACCAATGGGAGGTGAAAGCGATGGTTCCGATCAAGATAAACCATACACAGCAGTTACACCATCTTCTACAGCATCTAGTAGTTTAGGATCTGCACCACCTTCTTTTTTTAATTTAAATTCACAACCCGTATCTAGTTACAGTTTTCAACCATTGGGGAATCCATACAACTACCAGAATCCTAATTTATATCGATTTAATCAAGGTGGGATAGTGGATATAGTTTCATGGTATGGCCAGTAGCATTTCCACTAGAAGCTTTTTTAACTAGAGCAGGGATCACGGCTCTAGGAACTGCTGCAACTTCAGAAGGAATTAAAAGTTTACAAAATCAGGGAATGGTAAATCCAGGAGTAGCGAAAGAAGCTTTTATGCGAACTCTTATGGGGCCTACGACAGAAATATTAAATAGAACAACCGATACACCATCTGGTAAAGTATTTGCTCCTACGGGAGAAGTAATAGAATCTAATCAAATACCAGGAATGGCTCCAGCAGAACAACCCCAAGGTATTCCAGGATTACTTCCACCTCAACAAGAGAAACAAGTAGAAGGGATGTCGCAAGCCTCTCCTCCAACTAAAGATAAAGGATTTACAATGCCTGCTACAGAAGATATGAGCACATTATATAATGTAGAAAATGATGATCCTTTAAATGTAGAAAATATACAAAATAAAATTAAATATAAAAAATCTAAAGAAGATAAAAATATCACAGAAGCATATTTAGGAGATAAAAAAGTGGGTGAAATAAGAAAAGATATGGATAGTGAAAAAATAGGTAATCAATTTAATTATACAATTCATTGGACTAATGAAAAAGGAGAAATTGATTATGATGATTATAATGTAGAAACTGGATTTAATTCCGCTAAATATACTACAGCACTAGGTTTGGTAAACACTATTAAATCTCAAGAAAAAGAATATTTAAATAAATTTATCAAGGCTGTAGAAAATAAAGATTATGATACTTTAAATAAAATAAGAGAAGAAGAAGGAGGTTATGATTTTGAAGGCTCTGAATTTAGATCAAAAGAATTTAAAGACACTATTGATAAATATAGACCAGATTTAGTTAAACTAAGTACCGAAGCTTATAACGAACAACAAGAAGCAATTTCAGAATTAAATACTAGTAAATCAGCTGGAAGTTTGATAGATAAACCTCTATCAGATGAATAAAAAAATACATATCAATCAACACGTCATACGTGCTAATAAAAAGAATGGTACGAATGATCCTGTCATTACAGTAAAAACCTCTAAATCTAATACCTATGCAAGTGAAGTAGAGATATTAGGTAAATCTAAACTAGTGTATAGACCCGATAAACCTTTATCTTGTGGAGCAAAAGTTTGGATTGAAACTACTTCTAAAGTAATTTTAGATGGTGCTAATACAATTGATTAATGAAAATTATTCGAGACGATACTAGTTTTACAATTACAGATTTTAAATGGGATAAGAAATATGCTTATGCCAAGTACGAAAGAGACGATGATCACGGCCCACGGACTTATGCTGTAGGAGAAAAGAAAGTACCTTCTGTAACTACCATATTATCAGCCACACAATCCGAAGAAAAGAAACGATCTCTCGATGCCTGGAGAGAAAGAGTAGGTTACCAAGAAGCACAAGCTATTACCAATCAAGCTGCTAAACGTGGAACCGAAATGCATTATGTATTAGAGAACTATATTAATGAAATAGGTTATTTAAATTTATCTAGAGATGGTGCTCAATCTCGTATGATGGCGCATAAAATTATAGAAAATTTAGAAGGTTTGAAAGTTATTTATGGAAGTGAAGTGAATCTAGCCTATGACAATCTATGGGCAGGATCCACGGATCTCGTTGGCTTATATCATGGTGAGCCTACGATTATAGACTTCAAACAGTCCAATTCTTTTAAAAAAAGAGAGTATGTAGAAGATTACCACTATCAAATAGCGGCTTATGCCTTAGCTCACAAGAAAGCCTATGGGCCAATAACGAAAGGATTAATAGCTATTTGTACCAAAGATTTAGTATTTCAAAAATTTGAATTAGACGAAAAAATATTACAAGAATATGAAGCTAAGTGGTTTTCAAGAGTGGAAAAATACTATAAACTTTCATAATGACAGATAGTGTATTAGTACATAAGCATTTAATTGTTAGAGCGGAAGCTATTAGCCCTCCAATGAATCCTCAATTCTTAACAGGTTGGTTAAATGATTTTATTAAATATATTAATATGAAAGTATTAATGGGTCCTTATGTTATTTATCATGACGTGCCTGGCAATAGAGGAATTACAGGAGCTGCTATTATAGAAACTTCTCATATCGTGATGCATGTATGGGATGAACCCTCTCCAGCGTTAATGCAGTTTGATGTATACTCTTGTGGTGAGTTTGATCCAGAACAAATCTGTAGATTGATCCAAAGAGATTTTGACATTACAAAAATAGATTATAAATTTTTAGATAGGGAAAATGATTTGAAAGATGTAAGCGGTGGTTATCACGTATACAAAGATAGATTAAAAGATTTAATAGTAAAAAATACTATAGAAAAAGAAAAATTAAATAAAGATAAAATTTTATTACAAACAAGAAAAGAAGTAAATATTAATAGTAATGGTTCTGGCTATACTATTAAAGAAGGACCAAACAAGGGAAAGGTTTTGGCTCATATTCAAACGAGCCATAAAAATTATAATGGATGAATTTATTATTATAGTTATGCTATGTGTTCTTAGTCCTGCAACAGGAAAAGAAGAATGTTACCCATTAGCAGAAAACCCTAAAGTTTTTTACAGAACAGAAAAAGAATGTAATTTACAAGCTATTGAAAAAAGAAAAGAAATAACAAATATAGCTTTATCTTATAGATTTAGAGTGACAGGTGTATATTCCCACTGCCTACAAGAAAAAAGACCCACTACTTGAAAATTACCTAAACACTATTATATAATAGTCATGGTGCAACAATTGGGTTGGCCATATTAACTTGCTTAATTTAACAAAGGAGTAATATATGACAAGTTTAGAATTAATTAATAAATTTCAAAAAGATATTTGGAATCAATCAAACACTATGTTCGGTGATACTTTTGATAGTATTTTCGATAGTTGGTCAAAAGCACAAGCTTTCCCTTTTTACAATGTAGTAAAATATGGAAAAGGTGAATATGCTATTGAACTAGGACTTGCTGGCTTTAATAAAAAGAATGTTAAAGTTCAATATAAAGATGGTGTATTAACTGTTTCTGGTCAAGTAGATGACAAAGAAAAAGAATACATTGAAAAAGGACTAGCAGCTAGAAAATTCTTTAAACAATTTCAATTACATAAAGATGTTGTAGTAAATGATGCTGAAATGAAAGACGGAGTATTATCTGTTAAATTCGGTGTTCAAGAACCTGAAGAAATTGAAATTAAAGATATCCAAGTAAAATAATGTTGCCTTATAACGAAGAAGAGTGGGAGTTTATCTCCCGCTCTTTCACACCTTATAACGAAATTCCTTAAATCCAGTTTTTAATTTCTTCCCCTAGTGTCTCTGAACTAATTTTTACTTTTCTTTTCAGAGCACTAACAATCATTTCATCTATAGTTTTTTCCGCAAGTATATCAATATATACAACATTCCTAGTTTGACCAATTCGGTGAGCTCTATCCTCAGATTGTTGGCGCACTTCAAGATTATAAGAATTACTAAAATACACAACGTAGGAGGCACTAGTAAGAGTAAGACCATAACCCCCAGTGCTAGGGTTACCAACCAAGAAACGACATTGAGGATCATTTTGAAAACGCTTGACGGCTTCTTGACGATGTTCCGTAGTGACCGCACCATAAATACTGACAACAGATTCTTTACCATAGACCTCTCCTAACTTTTTAATAATGGTTTCTATGTTTTGTACATAGTTTGCCCATATTATAAACTTACCTTCGGCTTCATCCAATAGGTTAAACAATTCTTTTAATTTAGGACATTTATCAAAGGTAGTGATTTCTCCCTCATCTGTTTTAACAAATCCGTTCGTAACTTGGTGTAATCGTAATATTTCTGTTAACTTGTTTGCAAAGCTAACTTCTTTATCTTGAAGAATACTGTAAGCATTTTTCTTTAATTGATCATATACCTTTCGTTGTTCTTCTGGTAATTGAATAAGTCGTTTTTGATATAGTTTTTCTGGAAGATCTAAACAATCTTCTTTCTTTACTCTAAATGAAAATGTTTTTAATTTTTGTTCTAACTCATCTAGATTTGTAAAATATTGTGGTAGCAATACAGATCTACCTCCCATATTAATTTGTTTCATCACAGCATACCTTGCTTGAAACGTATAGAAAGAATCAAAACCTAATAACGCTGTATCTAAAAAAGCACATTGGCTAAATAAATCTAACGGCGATTTAGTAATAGGAGAGCCTGTTAATATTCTTTTATATTTTACATACTTACCTAATTTAGAAATATTTTTTGTGCGTTTAGCTGATTTGTTTTTAATGGTAGTAGACTCATCAATGATCATCATGGTTTTTTGTCCTAGTGGCCCAATGATTTTAGATAGAGTAGATACTCCACTAGTATGACTTAGTGCTTCTACGTTAATTAGAAAAAAGTTTAGTTTATCTAATTCATAATTAAATTTTTTATTTACTTTATGTAAGGTAATATTATGTTCTACTGAACAATGCGTATCAATTTCTTTTTCCCAATTACGATATACAGAATTAGGTGCTATGACGACAACGGTATCTATTAAATTTTCACAAAATAAATAGGACGCATTATCAATGGCTACTTTGGTTTTACCCGTACCCATCTCCATAAAATATGCGAAATTAAGTGAAGTTGCTCCTTTTTTTAAAGCTTCTCTTTGGTGCTCAAACGGCTTTGTTTTGTATTTAAATTCTTGTTTCATGTTTCGTGTTTCTCTTTAATTATATTAAAGTAAAAAATAATTATATTTTTTTCTTTACAAAGTCAAATCATTATTTTATAAACGAATCACAAGGAGGTTCTTATGGACTTAGAAGCAGAATCAACCTCAATTAAGGTTGACACTAGCAAGTCAAAAGACATTGCTAAATCTTGCAACGAGTTATTGAATCTTCAGACTGAAATATTGACGCTAGAAGAACAATTAAAAAAGAAAAAAGAAGCAGAAACATTTCTATCTGAACAGACAATTCCTAACTTGATGCAACAAGCTGGTATATCGGCGATTAAATTGGAAGATGGTTCTTCCGTTGAAATCAAACCGTTTTATGCTGCGAAAATTCCTGTATCCAGAGTAGATGAAGCATTTGATTGGCTTCGTAACGAAGGTCACGGGGATTTAATTAAAAACAATGTAACATTAACCTTTGGACGTTCTGAAGACCAAATTGCAAAACAATTGGTTGACGAATTAAAACAAAAAGGTCATAATGTTAAACAAGCCGAAAAGGTAGAACCAATGACCTTAAAAGCTTTCGTAAGAGAGCAAATAGAAAAAGGTAAAAACGTTCCTGCCGATTTATTCGGTGTTTACATTGCAAACAAGACTAAAATAACAACGAAACAATAAGGAGAAAACATGAGCAAAGAAAATGTGACACAAGCTACTCCCAAAGAAGTAGCTGTCAAAAAAGAAGCGCCTCTTCCAGCGCAATTCAATTTGGAAGAACTAGCAGGACAAGGTAGTGAATATGTTACAGCAAGAGATGTACGATTACCTATCTTAAAAATCCTTTATGCAAATTCACCTGTACTAGATGATAGTGACGGTAAATACATAGAGGGAGCAAAACAAGGTGACATCTATAATGAAGTAACAGGAAGTCTTTACAAAGGTAAAGATGGAATTATTGTTGCTCCTTGTTTGTACATCAACACTTTTAATGAGTGGAAAGATAAAGGAGATAGTTTAGGTAGACCTGTAGGTATACATACGGATCCATCTATCTTAACACAAACTAAAAGAGGAGATGACGGTAAAGACAGATTACCAAACGGTAATTATGTGGAAGATACAGGTAATCATTTTGTTTATTTGTTGGATGCAAATTACGCACCTATTGAAACAGCATTGATTACAATGAAGTCAACTCAAAAAAAGAAATCCAAAACCTGGAATTCTATGATTCAAAGTAGAAGACTGAAAGGTAAAAATGGATCTTTTAATCCACCTGCATGGTCACAAGCTTACAGGTTAAAGACTACCAAAGAATCTAATTCACAGAATTTTTGGTATGGTTGGGTTGTTGAGTTTGATAAAATATTAAACGAACCTAACATGGTCAATACATTAGAAGCTACTAAAGCATTTTACGAATCAGCAATGAAGAGTGATATCTTTGGTAAAATTGACTTTGGTAAAGAAGAAGTAAAACAACAGACAAATAGCGAATCCGTTCCATTTTAGTTTATGCATAAGCAATTAGCTGAACTATTTGCTGGAGACGATTCCAAGTTCATTAAGGCCACTCTTACGGGAGTGGTCAATGAACGTGGTAAGAAAGAAGCAAAATATGAAACGCTTCACGAACCAGTTACGGAAAGTCTTTGGCAAGATCATTTAGACGGTAAATTTAAAATAGGGATACGACCCGAAAGGGGAGAGGTAGCTAAATGGGGTTGTATTGATGTAGATCCAAAAAGTTATAAAGATTATTCCACCAAAAAATACGTAGATTTAATTAAAACAACTAACTTACCTTTAGTTCCTGTATTATCTAAATCAGGTGGGCTACATTTATTTTTATTTTTAAAAGATTGGGAAAATGTAAAAGAAATTAGAAAAGTTTTAGACAAGTGGAATGATAAATACTTTATGTCGGATGAAGTATTTCCTATGAATAAAGCAGTGGGTATGCCGTACAGCAATGCCAATGCCGCTTCTGAGTATGCCTTTAACGAAGACGGTAGAGGTATCTTATGTGCCTCTTTTATAGAATTAGCAAAACAAAAACAAACTACTTTAGCAGCATTACAAAATTTTAAAGAAAATTCTTACGAACCAGAATCTCAATGGTCTAGTTATCCTCCTTGTGTGCAAAAATTAATTAATGAAAAATGGCATGGAGATAATAGAAACAATTTATTATTCAATGTCTTAGTATTAGAAACAAAAAAGAATGAGTCCATTAGTGTAGAGGACTTGGTGAATATAGCTAGAAAAAGAAATCAAGAAATATTTTCTAGACCTTTAGATGATAAAGAAGTTACTACCTTAGCTAAGTCTATTAAAAAAGGTGGTTACTTTTATAAATGTCCGCCGAAGCATCAAGAGTTACAAAGTATCTGTAATAAAGAATTATGTAAGATGAGGATGTTGGGTATACAACCAGAAACACCCTCTATCATAGATAAGTTTACTAATATTACTTACGTTAAAGATTTACGTACTATGTATTATGAATTTGATTACGATGGTCAACATATTGTTGTTACTCCAGAAGATATGAAAGATGAAAAGGCTTGGAGAGTTAAATTTTTAAAATATGGAATCTATTGGTTAACTTTACCTAGACCTAAAAACGGCCCACCTCCATTTGAATTATTATTAAGAGAAATAACACTTAGAGCAAAAGAAAATAAAAATATGCAGTTTGAAGAAACATTAGAAGATGCAAGATATAAAGGTTTAAAAGATTTCTTTGAAGACACCATAGAGGTAGATGACTTTAATAAATTAAAAGACGGTTATGTCATATTAGATTCTAAAACTAATGTTTGTTACTTTAAACGATCTACGATTGATGATTGGTTTAAAAATAAAAAGAATAAAGTATTTCATTCAGCTTTAGATGCAATAAAATTATTAGAATGTAAAAGGGTAGATTATGTTGAGGGAGTGAAAAATGTCTGGTCAGTACAAATGCCTGACTTTGTAAACCAGCAATCAATTAAAATTAAACCGAAGGAAGATGTAGTTTCCGAAATGGATGATGCCTATCACACAGGAAAATTTAGAAATCCGCAAGCTTAAAAATATTTATCATAAGACGATAAAAATTTATGGCCCACCAGGAACTGGTAAAACCACTACCTTAGTAGAAAAAGTAGTGCGAAAGCATTTAGCAAAAGGTGTAGATCCAGAACAAATTGCTTTTATTTCCTTTACCAATAAAGCGGTAAACACAGCTAGAAAAAGAACATTAGAAGCTTTCCCTAAATTTTCGGATAAACAATTCAGTCGTTTTCAAACTTTACATAAATATTGCAGAAGATATTTTGATGAAAATATATTTGATATTAAAGAATGTATGATTGATTTTGCTTTGGAAGAAACCATTATCAAACATACGGATAAACGATTAGATGATGAAGGGTTTATTTATAAAGATTGGTCTTTATCTATTTATGATAAATCAAGAAATATGATGCGTCCTCCGATAGATGTATATAAAGAAGAATCGTATAAAGAAGATAATATAGATTTATTTTTAAAAAAAATAACTGCCTATGAATCTTTTAAAAAAGCGAATCCACAAAATCCTTTAATTGATTTTACCGACATGATTGAAAGAGCCATTGATGAAATTACGTTTCCTCCTATTCAAGTATTAATATTAGATGAAGCTCAAGATTTTACTCCGTTACAGTGGTCTGTGATTTATAAAATTGTAGAAAATGTAAAAAGAGTTTACTTAGCAGGAGATGATGATCAAGCTATTTATAAATGGAATGGCGCAGACCCTAAATATTTTACCACTTATTTTCCTGGAAGAAAAGTCGTGTTACGACAGACCTATCGGTTTGGTTCCAATATTCATAACTTTTCACAAATGATACGAAAAGATATTACCGACAGTATTGAGAAAGAATTTAGAGCCAATCCAAATAAAACAGGACAGGTTAAACGCTACCTATCTTTTAAAGAAATAGATTTTACCAAGTACCACGGCTCTTGGTTCTTCTTAGCAAGAGTAAA
>Ga0208542_1000508_pt1 | contig 17711 bp, 3 predicted proteins | sample DEB08_DNA_3_FD_185495 | JGI IMG/M metagenome (GOLD analysis project Ga0208542, IMG submission 185495) | Aqueous microbial communities from the Delaware River and Bay under freshwater to marine salinity gradient to study organic matter... | ecosystem: Environmental > Aquatic > Marine > Coastal ... | reverse complement strand
AAGTCCACAAGAAAGAAGAGAAAGATTTGAGGATAAAAAAATTTTAGAGAATGCCAGAGTAGCACGTGCATTGACTGAAGCCACAACAGAGTTCAACAAAAACAACGACATCTATTTCCGAAGTGTGGATATGACTTCTATACCGGGATACAATGAGAAAAGAAGATTGACCAGTGTTACAAACATCAACATTGAGTTGGTAGAACCAGCAGGCATTACTCTTCTAGAAAAAATAAAAGGTGCGGCGGCAAACAACGGTTACATAGACCACCTCAATGCGGCCTATCTTCTTACTATCGAGTTCAAGGGGTTTGACGAAAACGGCAGTCCTATGGACATTGACATGAAAACTCAAAAGAGAGTAATTCCTATAAAATTAATGACATGTGAGATAGACGTAAATCAAGCAGGGTCTTCGTATGTGATAACCGCAGTTCCTTACAACGAATTTCCCATGACGAATACTTTTACATATCCGCGCACTAGTGGTACCATATCTACAACAGCACTGACAACAGCAGATGTGGTAAATGAGATCACAAAATTGCTCAACGACAATGAGGATCAAGAAGTGGAGCAAGAATTAAAACAATACCCTGACAGGTACTCTATTACTATTGATGAGGATCTGTCACCGGAGAAACAGATTTCTTATGAATTGCTTTCTCAAGCCGGCATGGTTCAAAAAAATAACGTCACTGACACCGGAAGTGAGTCGTTCACTATGGAAGTGATAAAGATAGATCCTTCTGTAAACATTCTTAAAACATTAGAAGAAGTCATGAAAAGCCATCCAGACTACAACACAGTGTCATTTGATAAATGGTATGACAAAGTTACTAGAATAAATTCAGGGCAACTTGATCCTAACGACGGACTAGATTCGTTTTACAAATATTTTAGGATAAGGACAAACATAATCTTACAAACCGACAAATTTGATTACAAAAGGCAAGTACATCCTCGTGATGTCAACATAGTGGTGGAACCATATTACATTAATGGATACAATCTCGGTCGACCAGGCCATCGTCAAGGCAACAATCTTGTTACATATGTGGCAAAGGATTACAATTATATATTCACTGGTGATAACATCGACATTCAAGATCTTAAAATCAATTACAGAGTGGCCTATTTTCAATCAACTCTTAAGGACGTTGATGCAAACGCTTCTAGGCGTTTTAGTCCCGAAGGAAATAGAGATGAAATATCGCAGACCGTAGATGCGGACCAGGCAAAAAATTATGTCACTGCCGACGACATTCTGCTTTTGCAATCTGATGTTTCTAATGGCAAGAGTGCAAATGCAAACAGAACAAAGGGCGGAGATGTCAAAGCAGACGCGTTTTTTGATGCCATTACTAATCCAACCGCGGACATGGTGATTGTGGACATGGAAATACTCGGTGATCCGGCATGGCTTGGACAATCGCAATTTATAGGACCAGCACCAAAGATAAAATCTCCGGGTATATCGACCAATTCTGATAATAATAGATATTTCCGTGGAGGCAACAAAGATTTTATTTGGAACCCAGAACTAAAATGTTATAATGTTGAGATAGGTGAGCCTATGATCAATCTTACTTTCAAGACACCTTCAGACCTAAATGACAAGACAGGAGTTTATGAAATACCAAATACAAGGAAAGGAACGTTCTCAGGATTATACAAAGTTATACGTGTGCAAAACAAATTTATAGATGGCAGATTCACACAGGTCTTAACAATGACCAGATTCAACAACCAGGATTCTGATGCGGAACCAATAACCAATTCTAAGATATCTAAAAAAGACGGAGTTATAATTAAAGGAACGCAGACAAACCGTGAGGCAAACATTGTTAGACGTTTTACCAACGACATCAGTAACATACAAGGATCAAGTTAATGGCATTAAAAGATTATAAAAGAGGACACGCATCGACCCCAATTGGTCCCGGTACGGATCAAGAGTGGGCTAAAGAAAATCCGGGTCCTTATATAGGTGTTGTTATGAACAACACCGATCCATTGAGGATGGGAAGGTTACAAGTCAATATAGAAGCCAAAACCGGAACAACAAACCCGTCTGCTCAACAACTGATTACCTGTGAATATCTTTCTCCATTCTATGGCAACAAAGACATTAGGCACACAGTGAAAGGGTCAACCGATTACGAGGCAACTCAACACAGTTATGGTTTTTGGGCAGTACCACCGGACATAGGTATGCGGGTGCTTGTGATATTTGCCGAAGGTAAGATGGACCAGGCTTTCTGGATAGGGTGTGTACAGGAACCTGCTACTAATCACATGATACCGGGTATAGCATCAAGCGAAAAAACTTTTGACAAAGATGTTGTGGGAGGACCGGCAGGCCAATTCCAATCTAGTGTCGACAAAAAAGAAACATATGGAACGACGGACGTGCCTGCAGGAGAACTTAATAGAAGGTACAGTGAGTTTACTCCAAATGTAAAAAAATACGAGCAGTATGACAAGCCTATCCATCCTTTTGCAAATGTATTGGCTAGGCAAGGCCTATCAAAAGACAAGGTGCGTGGTACAACCACTTCGTCTGCGAGGCGTGAGACCCCTAGTCAGGTGTTTGGAATCAGTACCCCGGGTAGGAAAGATACTTCGTCGACCAAAAAAAAGATTGGGCCACGTGATAGCGTCGTTGAGGATTATGTCACAAGGACCACTGGACATACGTTTGTAATGGACGACGGTGCTGTAGATGGCACCAATCAACTTACTAGACTGCGTACAGCATCTGGACACCAGTTGTTGATGCATGACACCGAAGGTGTTGTATACGTTGCCAACGGTTCTGGAAATGCCTACATAGAGATGCAGAGTAATGGTAGGATAGATGTCTACTCTGGAGTGGGAGGTATCAACTTGAGGACAGAAGGAGATTTCAATCTACATTCTGATTCGAACATCAACATGCACGCCAACGGACAGGTTAGATTTAGTTCGGCTAAGGAAATGATACACTCGGCAGACCTTCTATTGAACCTAGGAGAGAAAGGCATATTAAATAGTTCACAGTCAGGGTCAGTGAGGGATTACGCCAGGGACGGCATATCGTCATTTACAAGCGGAACACAACTGCACGGTGCTGGAGGACAAATACATCTAGCGGGATCACAGGTCCACTTCAACTCAACCAAGGCGAGTCCAAATTGGGGACCAGGGTGGCTTACACAGGAACGTGCCGGAATGCAGTTGAGGGACGAGGGAGATGTGGAACTGGCACAGAAGGGTATCAAGCCATTGGAACAATTCACAAGGAAAACTAAGACAACGGTGCACAGATTCGTAACACATGAACCCATGTTCAGAGCCAGCGTGATCGGTAATGATGGCATCATACCTGTTGACAGTGATGATAAAAAAAGATGGAGTCAACTGGCCAACACCCCAGGCACCGCGGAATTTGTAAATCAACAGAACAGGATAAGTGAGAACAGTGCCATACGTGATGCACAGTACCAAGCGGACGCACTGGAGTACGTGAAACAAAAGATGGGATCGAGCACCAACGCAGTCAAGGCCAAACAACTACTGACTGATTTTGGAACAAAATACAATGACATATATGGCATCACGAATAAAGTAAACCTACCTTTCGATATCAAGGACAGCATTTCCGAGAAAATTAAAGGAATTAACTTTAACAGTACCGCAAAAGATCTTACTTCAAGCCTCACAACTCAGGTGGTAGAATCATTCACAGGCAAAAGCACGGAACTGTTCAAGGATAATGTTTTCGTCAACCAAGCCGGAGAACTTTTTACATTGGGTAATAATACACTTTCAGGAATTACTGGCAACATAGATCTGACCAACAAATCTTTGAATTCACTCGATGGGCTAGTTAAAAATCTTTCAGCAGGCAACGCCGTTCCTAGCATATCAAACCTCAGTAGTATCACGCAGACATTTTCTAGTGTGGTCGGAGGTAAAGTAGTAGGAATGAATCAGGTCAAGAGTCTTGCATCCAAGGCAGGTTTATTCAACGCCAGGGAGGCCGCGATTAGTGGTCAGAGTTTCTTACAAAATGTAGGTGCTAACCTAGTGACCAATATTGGATCTATTGCAGGCAAGATAGGAAATTTTTTTAGTTCGGGAGGATTCTTCAGTGATGCAAGATTAAAGAAAGATATTAAATTAGTAGGTAGATCTGCTCAAGGAATCAACATCTACGAGTTTAAATACAAGCAGTTGCCAGGCACATACCATGGCGTGATGGCACAGGAGGTGCCGTGGGCCAGTGTCATGACAAACACAGGATTCTACATGGTTGATTATAATAAAGTAGATGTGGAATTTAGGAGATTAAACTAATGGCAGAAAACAACCAGGACCTATTAAACAAGAAACCAACGTTCAAAGGTTTCAGTAGTCGTGCCGATAGACAGAATTTTAAACTCTACGACTTTGAGGTTGCCAAACAAGACCTGATCAATAGGCTGTCAGTACGTAAGGGTGAGCGTGTTGAGAATCCAGAGTTTGGCACGATCATTTATGATGCACTATTTGAACCTTTCACAGAAGAACTGAAAGACGCAATAATTGATGATGTAACGGCAAATCTCAATGCGGATCCACGCATATCAACGCAGGAAATACTGGTCACAGAGGCAGACAAGGGCCTAGCCATACAGGCCACTATTACATATGTGCCCCTTAACATCACAGAGAAACTGAGGTTCAACTTTGATGAAAACAGTTTATTACGTCTATCTTAATATACGTACATTTCCAAGCATATAAATACCGCTGTATATACAATGGCCACAACAGACAGACAGAACAGATTACTAGTAGCCGAGGATTGGCGTAAGATCTACCAAGCATTCCAGCAGGCAGATTTCAAAAGTTATGACTTTGAAACCTTGCGTAGAACCATGGTGGCATATCTGCGGGAAAATTATCCGGATGACTTCAATGATTTCGTAGAAAGTTCTGAATACGTTGCTCTGATAGATCTTATAGCCTACATAGCCCAGGCTCTCTCATTCAGAGTTGATCTAAATGCAAGGGAAAATTTCTTAGAGACAGCAGAGAGAAGGAACTCTATTTTAAGATTGGCAAGATTGATCAACTACAATGCAAAAAGAAATCGACCTGCAACAGGTCTATTGAAAATAGATTCTATCTCTACAACACAATCAGTGAACGATAGCTCGGGTCAAAACCTTGCTGACCAGACTATTGTGTGGAATGATAGTGCAAATTCAAACTACAGGCAACAATTTATTGCAATTTTAAATGCGGCGAACCAAACAGGACAAATTTTTGGAAGTCCTCGAGAAAAAGATAAAATCAATGGAATCGACACAGAAGTCTACACTCTAAGTTCCAATCAAGTTGACCTCCCTACATTTACTTTTAGTAAAAATATTGGAGGGACCACTAGAGCGTTTGAAATAGTATCTAGCACAATCAACAATTCCGATAGCATTTATGAAGCGAATCCTATCACTGGTACAGGATTAACTTATACCTATAGAAATGATGGCGCGGGCGATAGTTCGAACAATACAGGTTTTTTCATGTTGTTCAAACAAGGCACAATGCAAAACACTGATTTCACAGTCGATACTGCTACGACCAATTACACCAAGAATCTAAACACGGCGAACATAAATGATACCGATGTATGGTTGTACCAACTTGACCAGTTTGGACAAATTCTAAATACTTGGACAAAAGTTCCTTCGTTGTCTGGTAACAACGCAATTTACAACTCTTTGTCAAAAGATATAAGAAACATTTACAACGTTGTGACCAAAGACAATGACACAATAGATCTAGTTTTTGGTGATGGAAATTTTTCAAACCTACCACTAGGAAGTTTCAGGGCATATTACAGAGTATCCGACAATGCAAAGTATTCCATTCAGCCGGCCGACATGCAGGCTGTATCATTGTCTGTTCCTTATGTGGATGCTAACGGATCACAGCAAACTCTTTCCATGTCATGTAGTCTAAAGCAATCAGTCTATAATGCATCTGCAACAGAAACAAACGATTCAATCAAAGAGAAAGCCGGCCAAGTATATTATTCACAGAACAGGATGATAACAGCCGAAGACTATCAGGTGGTACCATTATCGGCATCACAAGAAATTGTTAAAGTAAGATCGGTAAACAGGTCAGCATCTGGTATTAGCAGAGCAAAAGAAATATTGGATCCAACAGGTGCATATTCTAATGTTTCTGTTTTTGCCGAGGACGGATCTCTTTACCGTGAGGAAACTACACCAATCTTTACCTTCACTTTCAATAATCGTAGTGAGATACAGTCCGTGATTGATAGATTGGTAGAAACAAAACTGAAAGAAGCCTACGCCAGACACTTCTATTATGAAAAATACAGTGCTAAAGATCTCTCATCGCTGACTGCAACGTGGAATTCAAGCACAATCACCACCAATTCCAATACAGGATATTTTAAAGGTGTTAGTCCATTGGCAGTGGGATCTTATGCAACGTCAAATTTGAAATATGCTAAAGAAGGTGCATTAATAAAGTTTACTTCACCCGACAGTCGAGAATTTTTAAAAGGAAGTCTTGTCACGTCCGGAACAGTTGATGCTGAAGATAGAGCATGGGCTAAAATTACTGACGTGGTAGGCGACGGCTCTAATAACGGGCAAGGTAATCTATCTAGTGGAAAAGGACCAATCACATTAAATGATGTAGTGCCGGATGGCGCAGTTCTAAATGCTGTGATTCCTAATTTTACAACTTCGTTTACTACAGCACTGGAGACTAACATCATAGATAGAGTCGAAAACTACGAAAATTTTGGATTGAGATATGATATTGATACAGAAGAGTGGAAAGTTGTTACAACTTCTAATTTGAGCACTAGCACTGTTTTTAGTTTGGCCAATACTGGAAATACAGATGGCACAAATGCTGATGCAAGTTGGTGGTTCAAATTTTCTAATGATGGTAACACATACACTGTGCATTACAGGAAGTTAGATTACATATTTGAGTCAGAGTCACAAAACAAATTCCATTTTGATAAACAAGAAAAAATTTATGATTACACAACAGGACAGACGGTGAAAGACACCATCAAAATCCTCAAGACCAATGCAATATTGTCTTCAGGAAACAGCATAGGTTATCCTATCACATGGCAAGTGACAGACACTGTAACAGAATCAGATGGATTCCAAGACAACAGGAAAGTGAAAGTTGGTTTTTATGATTCAGATGATGACGGTGTTGTGGACAATCCGGAATTGTTTGACATTTTTGTAGAACCAGACACATCACCCGCTACAAAATTTGTATTCTTTGAAAAATACATTTCATATGATACCATAGAAAGATACAGGCCCTATGCGGCATCTAACTTCATTGTTACGCAAAATGAAACTGATATAAATCTTGATACCACGTCATATACAGATGGTCAGTTATTTTACTTCTATGATACAACAGAAAATGTGATTAAAAAGTATGTTGCCTCTACAAACACTTTGACAACCACCACAGACTATTATGCAAGAAAAGGGAGAAATTCGATAGATTTCCAATATAAACATCATGCCGGACAAGAAACTAGAATAGACCCAAGCGTTTCAAACATTGTTGATGTTTATTTGTTAGAAAGAACATATGATAACCTTTATAGGATCTGGTTACAAGAAGGAGGAACTCAACCAACCCCGTCTTCCGGAGATCAACTAAGGATCAATTATGCAGGTATCTTGAACCCTGTAAAATCACTTTCTGATCAGATAATATATCATCCTGTGAAATATAAAATCCTATTTGGATCTAGCGCAGAAGAACAGTTGCAGGCAACATTCAAAGTTGTCAAAAATCCAAGCACCAATGTTACGAATGCAGTTATAAAAACAAGAGTGATAGCCGCAATCAACGAATTTTTTGCCTTAGACAATTGGGATTTTGGAGACACATTTTATTTTACAGAACTAGCCGCGTACATACACAATGAATTAGCACCGGACTTACTTACAGTTGTCATCGTACCAAACGAATCAGGACAGGTATTTGGGTCTCTGTTCCAGATTAATTCAGCGGCAGATGAGATTTTCATCAGTGGGGCCACCGTTGATGATGTCACAATTATAAGTGCTCTTGGCGCCAATCAACTTGAGGCTTCGGGTAATGTTGTGACGTCTACTTCAACTACCACTACAAACACCACAACAGGATCAGCGGTATCAGGCTCTACTACAACAGGTTCAGGCTCAAGCACTGGCAGTAGTGGAGCAGGATACTAATGGCCGATAATCCCACTAATTCATTAACCAATAACGAAGTTGTAAAGCAAGGTGCTAACGAGTACAGGAGAACTGTCCAGCACCTACCAGCGTTTTACAGGACCGACACCAATCAACGTTTTCTATCAAGCACACTGGATCCGCTTATCCAGAAAGGAGCACTAGAACGACTGGACGGCCACATCGGTAGGCAGGATGCATACACCAGACTGGTCACCGATAGGTACATCAAGGCAACAAGTTCTGATCGCTTTGCATACCAATTGGAACCTGCTGTAACCTACACAGATAAAGACACAACATCCACCAATCCAGAAGACCAGATCAAGTTCACTGGCACATACGATGATTACATCAACCAAATCAAGTATTTTGGAGGAAAAGTAAACAATCACGATAGGTTAAACAAGGAAGAAATATACACATGGAATCCGGCCATTGATTATGATAAGTTGGTCAACTACAGAGAATACTATTGGCTCTCTACTGGACCACAGGCGATCGAGATTGATTCAGTTGGCCCCGGCGCTGAGGTTGAGTTCAAAGTTGAATCATTGCCTGCTGATGGTTCCAGCACAAGGGCGTATACATTTCCGCATCTTGAAAATGAACGTAATCCAGACATTACACTCTATAGAGGTAACACATACAAATTTATAAAAAGTGAGGCAGATCATCCTTTCTTTATAATGACAGAGCCGAGTAAAGATGGAATATCCCAAGATAATTCAACTTCCGTCTTGTACAATTCAGGAGTTACGAACAATGGTGTCAAAAAAGGCACGTTAACTTTTGTAGTTCCAGCCGACGCTCCAGACACGCTTTATTATCAGTGTGGTTCTCATGATAACATGTATGGTATCTTGCATATAGCAACTGTTGACAAAAATAAAATTATCGATGTGCAAGACGACATAGTTGGTGTGAAAAACTACAAATTACGCAAATTGCAATTATCAAACGGAATGAAAATTAAGTTTACCAATAGCAAGGTATCTACAGAATACAGAAACAAGGAATACTACGTCGAAGGAGTTGGCGATGCTATCACACTAACAGATACTTCTCTGTTACAGACGCCCGAGACATATGCCACTGATGGTGTTCCGATAGATAAAGATTATATAACCATCAAGAGAGATTCCTTGGATCGTAATGCTTGGTCAAGATACAACAGATGGTTCCATAAATCTGTGATCAAAAGATCGGCAGATATAAATGGCATCGCCACTGTACTGGACGAAACGGATAGGGCAAAGCGACCAATTATAGAATTCGATTCTGGACTGTCTCTGTACAACTCAGGTACGGTCGCTAAAAACCCAGTTGATCTGTTTGACACAACAACCACAGATGCTTTCAGTAATGTATCGGGCACATTTGGTTACATCATAGATGGTGTGGCAATTACAGATGGCATGAGAATTATTTTTTCTGCAGACAATGATCAATTGGTAAGAAGTAAAATTTATGTTGCTAATTTTGTTGACGCCGGCGATTCCACGGTTTTGTCTTTGACTCTGAACGAGGATACCAACGGTGTAGCATTAGACAAAGACACGGTGTATGTCAAAAACGGCACAACGAATAAAGGTAAATCATATCTTTACAATGCATCGACTACTAGGTGGACAAGCACACAGCAAAAAACCAAACTCCAACAACAGCCATTGTTTAACATGTATGACAACGATCACAAAAGTTTTGATGACGACACAGTGTATCCGAATTCTACATTCCAAGGCGCCAAGGTGTTTGCATATGCTACTTCTGAATCTGCCACCACGGATACTGTGTTAGGAATCAAAGTCAAGTACAATACAATTAACAACGTAGGCGATATAGTCTTTGAATCAGATCACACCGCAGGAACATTCACATACCAAAATGAAGGAAAAACTATTACAAAAAATTTAGCAGAGGGACACCTACATTTCACCACAAGTAGAACATCACACAATTCTAAGAGTGCATGGATCAAAAGTAGCAATACAAACAAACAACGTGTTATAAGGACACACATAGTTGATGCTACCGAAAAAAGATTCTTTCCAATTGATTTCTATAAGAATTCTGCAACACTATCTGATTTAGAAATAAGTGTATCTGTGAATGGAGTTAGGAAAACAATAACAACAGATTATACTTTAGTAAACGGTACCACTAACAAGTATGTTAAGTTTGTTAAAGAATTGAAAGTTAATGATCAGATCAGAATAGCCGGTTATAGCACTGGGACCAAAGTAGATGGAAAAGGCATATACGAATTACCTGCAAACTTATCCACAAACAGTCTTAACGAAACTGTTGGCACATTCACTTACGGGCAGATTCTTAAAAATGTTACAGATATTTTTGACAAAAATCAGGATCTTACAGGATCCATACCTGGAGAGACCAATTTACGAGACAAGCCAGAGGCTAGGTCAGTAGGTGGGACAATCTTACAGCACGAAGCACCTCTGGTGCCGGCCATCTTTAATTTGATTGATCAAGAAGCCAATGTAATAAGTGCATTAGATTATGTAAACAGAGAGTACGAAAATTGGTACAATTCTTTTTTAACTCAAGCCATAGGGTCGGCTTATGAAGGCAGTCCAAGAGACAGGGTTGATGAAATAGTTGAATCTATAAATCAAGGAAAAAATAGTTCATTTCCTTTCTATTATGAGGACATGATAGGATGGGGACAAAATGTATCAACAAGAACCATTACGGTACAAGGTTCCTCACAAAATGAATATGCTATTGATTCCCAACACAGTATTACAACCTTAAGCAATCGTGCAGTATACGTGTACCTGAATGATGTTCAGTTGGTGTTGGGTAAAGATTACACGTTTAGCACAACAGACGACAGTATTTCAATCAGTGCCACGCTGGCTGAAAACGATATTATAGTAATCAAGGACTACGCGGATACATCGGGCAGTTATATGCCACCGTCGCCAACAAAACTTGGTATGTATCCTGCTTTTGAACCAGAGCTTTTCACAGACAACACCTATATAACGGACACAGCAGTGATTAGACGTCATGATGGTTCTATAATAAAAGCATACGGTGATGAGAGAGATGATCTTATTTTAGAACTAGAAAAAAGAATTTACAATAACTGTAAAACAGCACACAACAGCGATCTACTTGACATCAGTGACGTTATGCCTAGTGCATTCCAATCAAGTGATTACTCTTTGTCAGAAGTCAACGACGTAATGAGCGCTGATTTTTATATATGGGCAGGGAGAAATGCGGTTCAATATATCAACAACACTAGTTTCCAAGAAGGCTCTCCGTTCACTTACAACTATGCCAATTCTACAGGCAGAGTAACTGGAGAAAAACTACCCGGACACTGGAGAGCAATTTACAGATTGCACTACGATACTGATTCACCCCACACCAGACCTTGGGAGATGTTAGGTTATTCGGTCAAACCAAGCACATGGGACAGCACATACGGCAGTGCACCTTATACCGCAGGCAATGATTTATTATGGAACGACATAGAAAACGCATCTGGAAGGTATGCCAAGCCTGGCATAAGAAATTACCTACCGGTAGATGCATCTGGTAACCTACTTGATCCTTTGGCTATAGGACTGATAGATAATTTCGATGTGCCTGGTAGGAGGTACCCATGGAAGTTTGGAGACCAATCTCCGGCAGAAACAGCATGGAGAAGATCATCCGCTTATCCATTCACAGTGGTCAAGACATTGGCAATCACGAAACCAGCAAAGTTCTTTTCGGATTTTTTCGACCTATCGAGATTATCAACAAACGTAGCGGGGAACAGAATCTACTCTGACACAGGAATTAGATTACAACTGGCCACTGCAAAGTATCATCTCGAAACGTCAACAAACAATGCAACAGGCGTGACAACAAGGTATTCCACAGCCGGGTATCAAAATTTCACTGTGAATTATTTGATATCTAAAAATTTAGATCCTATCACTTTTTATTACAACAAGATGAAAAAATTAAATGTGCAGTTAGCGTACAAACTAGGAGGATTCACTGATAAAGATAATATTAAAGTGTTGACAGATTCTGTATCTCCTGGATCCACCGCCGGTTCAAAATTTATTCCAGACGAAAACTATAAAATACTATTCCGAACATCAAATCCTGTAGAAAGTTTTTACTATTCAGGCGTGTTGATAGAAAAGAACACGGACCTAAGCGCCGACGGTTCAACGTTGCTGGGAGGTTTCAAGATTTTGGGTTACAATACAACTAAACCTTATTTCACGTTCAACTATCCATCTAAAACAATCAGCGGAAGTACACTATCAGTGCCGGGATCCAGCGAAGTCTTTCAATACAAAAACTACCAAGAAACAGAGCAAGTGATTCCTTATGGATATGTGTTCAGCACTGTACAAGATGTTGCTGATTTTCTTTTAGGATATGGAAATTGGCTGGAATCAAAAGGCTTCAAGTTCAACAAGTATTCTAATGAATTAAAAGAGACTCTTAACTGGACCAATGCAGTCAGAGAATTTCTATTTTGGACAACACAGGAATGGGCACCAGGGTCTGCTATAACAATATCGCCGGCCGCTGACGGCTTCGAACTAGATACAAATAATTCCATAGTAGGTAAGTTGAGAAATCTAGCAGGTGACTATTCGTTGCTTGATGCCGGGGGCAGGAAGATTGATATACGTGAGGTGTCAACAAAGCGTATTGGAAAAACTTTTGATTTAGAAATAAAATCACAAGATATAGGGTTGTACAATATCAACCTCAATACCGTCCAAAAAGAACACGTTCTAATATTTGACAATAACACAGTCTTCTCTGACATTATCTACGAACCTTTAACAGGATTTAGACAACAGAGATTGAAACTTGTCGGATGGAAGACAGCGAATTGGAATGGCGATTATTATGCTCCTGGTTTCATATTTGACGCGGCACAAGTTACCTATTGGAAACAAAGCACAGAATACAGGATAGGTGATTCTGTCGAGTATCAAGGAAAGTTTTATGTTGCTAGAGCAAATCATAATTCTGGAGAATCTTTTGAAAACACTAATTGGACTTTAAAGGCGGAAAAACCCGCACCGCAATTGATACCAAACTTTGATTACAAGATATCACAGTTCAACGATTTCTATAATCTTGAGACCAACAACTTTGATGAATCACAACAGAAATTAGCACAAAGATTGATTGGTTACCAAAGCAGAAATTATTTAGAAAATCTTTTCGTTAACGATGTATCTCAATACAAGTTCTATCAAGGATACATCAGAGAAAAAGGAACACAATCTGCTATAGACAAACTATTGAAAGCAAAATATGAAGATCAAGATATAGATCTAAGTCTTTATCCGGAATGGATGATCAAAACAGGTGAATTTGGAAACACAGATTCAAAAGAAAACATACAAATAATCTTGAGTGATCAAAAAGTAACCGCTGATCCACAGAGTATAGAATTGTTAGATAATTCATCGGACACGCAGGAATACAGGAGATCTTTGCCTGTGATCGCAAAAGATTTATACAGGAAGCCGGTAGAATACGTTGCCAGCTCGACCTTCGCGCGTTTAGATTACAGTGAACCGGGCGTGGACAGGGACAACGCCCAGGTGTATAAAACTGCTGGTTATCCAAAGTTGGAGCACGTGCAACACACAGCATTTAACATATCTGATATATTGTCCTTAGACGTCAATGCAGTTGAAAGCAGTGATTTGATCTGGATAGCCAACAAAGAAAATGGCGATTGGGACGTGCTGAGAATGACAAATGCAGGCGTCAAGATAGCATCATTGGCAACATTTAACAATGCGACGTCTTTACGATTTACTTTCACAGGGTCACACGGGTTGTCGGCAGGAACAAGTACAACCGAAGCGGATTACTTTGCTATTTCTAACAGCGAAGCAATTAATCTCAATAGGGTATTCAAGGTTGTTGCCACTCCGGATCACAGAACGATAGATGTTGACTTCGAGGGGAATGTAGATATATTAGGAAATTTGGGGGACGGGTCAACCGCCGACAGTTATGGAAATGTCTATAAGTTTGTGTCAGTCAGGGTTAACTCTATGGACAATGTCAATGATAGGTTAGGTTACAATGTATATGTTGATAAGGACGATACCACACAGATCGAGATCGAGGGTGATAAAATATTTGCTGATGCTGATAGCGATGGTCTTTGGAGAGTGTATGAAAAGCAAAATCCATACAAGGAGTTTAGGACCACGTCACCAGACACTAGCACGTCAAATCAAGACTTTGGTTACCGTGTAGTTGCAAGAAATGATGCTAGGACTGTTGTTGTTTCTGCACCCGGTAAAGGTCAAGGTGAAATCAATTTCCTATTCAGATCTAGCCACTCAGCCGGCACAATATACGTTACACAGAGTTCTGTCACAATGACAGAAAACAACGACAATACAAGTAGACTAGGAGAATCTCTGTCTATGAGTACCGATGAGAACTTTGTTGTCGCAGGTGCCCCTTACACAAACACCATCGACTCAAACTCAGACAGACAGGAGAACGCTGGTTTGATTAAGATATATGTCTGGGATCCAAACTCGTTCAAGTATGGACTACTTTCTACAATCACACCACCAACAGATGGGTCAACTCTAAATCCTAATTTAAACTTTGGATGGGCAACAAAAATATCTGAGCCAGGCGTCTTATCACGAAGAGATACAGCAAGGAAGTATTTGTTTGTGTCGGCCCCAGGGCACCTAAACGATACAGGTGTGGTGTACATGTACACGTGGGGAATCGGCGCAGATTTATCTACATATGATACTTGGACAAAAGATCTGCAAATTAATGCACCAGCAGGTGGGTCGGGGCAAAGATTCGGGCACAGGTTAGAGGCAAATGACAACGGTGATATCTTGGCAGTTTCCTCAGTAGCGCCAGGAAGCGCTGGCAAGGTGGACATATTGATCAGGACATCACAGGCAAACGACGACAGCACAATCGATTCATTTGCTTTGGCACAGACTTTGACAGGAGTGACACAAGACGGCTCAACACTCAACACACAATTCGGCGATGCGATAGCGATGAGTAAGGACGGCACCACGCTGGCGATTGGAGCACCTGGTCTCGATTTGACGGGCAAGGCGGATGCAGGAGCAGTTTACATTTACAAATGGAACAGGGATGGTTCTACGAATACCTACACCCTTGACCAAACAATCAACGAACCAGGCGATATACCAAATGCAAGATTTGGTTCATCGTTGTCAATGAATGACGACGGAACCAGATTAATAATAGGGGCAGAAAAAGCCGCGAACCCTAGAGAGGTCAAATTTGATTTAGGAGAGACCACTTTCGATCTACAGGACACCAGGGTGGTGGACCAGAACACAGAATCTGGTGCGGTCTATACAGCGACCGTTTATAACACAAAGTTTGTGCTAGACGATAGATTAGTATCTCCGAACGTTTCAGAAGGCGACGACTACGGTCAAGGTGTTTACATGATTGATAACAACGTGTTCGTTGGAGCGCCAAAAGATGATGCAAACACAGGGCTGAGCAATGACGGTTCCCTATATTGCTACGATTGTAAAAAAGACGACGTCTATGCCTGGGAGAATATTACAACTGAAACAGTGCTTATGGATACAGGAAAATTAGGCCAGGTGTTTGATTTTGATAACGGCAGTAAGCAGATCAGAGGATATTATGATCAATACGATCCGGTTAAAGGTAGAATATTAGGCGTAGCAGATAGAGAGATAAACATCAAGTCCCCATGGGATCCTGCGATTTACAACACTGGTGATCAAGCCAATACGAAAACGCCATGGGCCAAAGACCATGTTGGTGAGGTTTGGTGGGATCTTTCAACAGTTAAGTGGTTGTGGTATGAGCAGGACACACAAGAATACAAAGTTAATAATTGGGGTAGAACGTTCCCAGGTTCAAGTATTGACATATATGAATGGACAGAGTCCAGTTTGACACCAGAACAATGGAATGCTACGACGAACACCATCACAGGACAGCTCAATAGTGTTTCTGGGACAGCACTTTCTAATTACACGGTTGTGCAAAAATATGATTCTAAATTAGCAACATTTATACCTGTTTATTATTTTTGGGTAAGGGATAGATCTTCTATTCCACAGGATTCCGTAGTGCAAAGGAAAAACACAACAGCATTCGTGGCAAATGTCATAAGAAATCCTAGCAATTCTGGATATAAATTCTATTCAATCACAGACACAAACAAACTTATCATAAACGGAATCAATAATACACTTGTAAATGAATCCATCGTGTTGAATGTTGATGTAAGAACCAATTCATATGAGGGAACCGCCCATTCGGTATGGAAATTAGTGCGTGAAGGCGACCCGGATTACAGGCCATCGACGAATATTGAAACCAGATGGTTTGATTCTCTATGCGGAGAAAACACCGCAGGAGATATTGTCCCTGATAATAATCTGCCGTTGAATGAAAAATATGGTAACAGTATTAGACCTAGGCAAAGTTGGTACGTCAATAGATTCAACGCTTTGAAAGAAATAACAGATTACGCCAACACAGTTTTAAAAAAATATCAACTTGTAGGTCAAATAAGGCTCAATAATCTCGATGCTAAAGAATCGGAACCTACGAGTGCCAGTGGTCTGTGGGACGGACAGGTAGACACATATGCGGAACTGGGTTACTTGAACACAGCGGACCTATCAGGGACAGTGAATTACTTGGTCAAGTCAGATGAGACTGCCAATAACTACTGGGCTATATATCAATGGGATGGCACAGAATGGTCAAGGACAAAGATACAGACCTACAACACATCTAACTACTGGAGTTACACAGACTGGTACAAGACCGATGGCGACATGATTCATGACGAGAACACAGTAATCGATAAGCAGGTCACATACGAATACGAATTAGACACTTTGGATCTGTCTGTAGGCAAACATGTCAAAGTGACATCAGCAGACACAGGTGGATGGAAACTCTTCATGAAGACAGCCACAGGTTGGGACAACGTCGGTACAGAAAACGGAACAATAAGACTGTCTACGAAACTCTATGATTACTCCCAGGACGCCACGGGATATGCTGGGGAGGACAACTTCGATAGAAACACGTTTGACAGAGAACCAGTGAAAGAAACAAGGAAAGTTCTCGAGGCACTGAGAGACGATCTGTTCATCAATGACCTAGCAGTGGAGTACAACACATTATTTTTTATAGGATTACGAAAGGTTCTAGAAGAACAGACCTATGTGGATTGGATGTTCAAAACAAGTTTCATTAACGCTGTTAACAAAGTCAGGCAATTCGATCAAAGGAAAACATATACCACAGGCACGGAGAATTGGGTAGAGGATTACATCAATGAAGTCAAGCCATTCCACACTAAATTGAGAGAGTACAAACTAGGATATAGCGCACCTGAACAACACGATA
>Ga0208542_1000507_pt1 | contig 17733 bp, 21 predicted proteins | sample DEB08_DNA_3_FD_185495 | JGI IMG/M metagenome (GOLD analysis project Ga0208542, IMG submission 185495) | Aqueous microbial communities from the Delaware River and Bay under freshwater to marine salinity gradient to study organic matter... | ecosystem: Environmental > Aquatic > Marine > Coastal ... | reverse complement strand
ACCAGCGTAAGCGGTACGGGCACAGTAAACGGTATTACCCTGACCGGCACAGTGACTAGCTCAGGCAGCTTAACCCTCGGCGGGACACTGGCTAACGTAGACCTCACATCTCAAGTTACAGGCACTCTTCCTGTCGCCAACGGCGGTACGGGTATTACTTCGTTTGGTTCTGGTGTGGCTGACTTCCTCGGCACGCCTTCGAGCGCTAACCTTGCCACTGCGGTTACAGACGAAACTGGAACAGGCTCTTTGGTTTTTGCAACTAGCCCCGCGCTTACCACACCTAAGATCACTACGGGGATACAGAACGCTAGTGCAAATACTGTGATCTCAATGGACTCCAGTGTATTCTTCTCAGGCGTATTCTCTGACGAAGTAACTGCTCTAGGCGATACCGGAACAGCGGTAACTATTGACTGCGATGATGGTAACGTATTTACTGCGACCCTGACCGGCAACTGCACGTTTACACTAGCTTCGGCTAACAGCACGTCAAACAGGGGTACATCTTTCACACTAGTCCTTACCAATGATGGCACAGCAGCACGCACTGTTGCCTTTGCAGGGGGAACATTTAAATATCCGGGAGGTTCAGTAAGCCGTACTACTGATGCTAACGCAGTGGATATTTGGTTCTTTTTCTCTCCAGATAACGGAACAACTTGGTATGTAACAATACCTATGAAAAACCTAACCACTTAATTTAAGACAGCCTAGGAGGCTATTAACATGGCATTAACAACAGAACAGCAAGCGCAAATTGACATACAAGCAGGTATCGAAGACAGAAGGCACTTAAATCAAATGGGTCTTCAGGGAAAATTAACGCGCATAGAAACAGTTCGTCTAGCTCGTGATATTTTGTTAGAAAACAGGCGCTTAGACACTGCCTCGGATACTTCAGATATTACAGCAGGGGATGTAGTGTCTTTTGCTACAGAAGTCGAAGCGTATATTAACAGCTAACCATGAATAAATATGTTTATTTTCCAACATATGTTTACCAACAAGAAAAACCAGAATGGATAGATAAATTAAGGGGAGTATTTGACAAATATTCTAGTAATTTAGATAAAGATAATGGGCTTCTAGTTAACCAAACTAATAATATGGCGGGAGATGAGGCCCTTTGTTTTTTTGAAAAATATTTAGAATACACGGCATTTATGGTATTGCAAGATCAGGGGTATTCGGTAGGAGAGTATGACTTTTATTTGAGCGCTATATGGGGCCATTTTATAAAACCTTTCGGTCATCACATAACGCACATACATAGAGAAAGTTCTTTGTGTGGGTTTTATTTTTTAGATACCCCAGATCGCGGGGCGTATCCCGTGTTTGATGACCCCCGCCCTGCCAAAATATCTTTGGACTTAGACTCACAACCTAAGGAAGAAATTACTTCAGCCACGCAAAGTATTCATTTTGATAAGATAAAATCAGGCACTATTTTAATGACCAACTCGTGGCTTCCGCATAGATTTGAATTTAACCAAGGAAAAAGTGCAACTACATTTTTGCATTTTATTGTATCTCAAAGGAAACGGGGTGTTTAATGGAGTTTTTGCTAAAAGATTACGCTAAAACCTTACCACCCTACGGCTGGTGGGATAATGCGTTTGCTTCTGAAGAGTTAGATATTTTGCAAGAAAAAGCTTTCAATGCTCAAGATAGTGGTCTTGCAGGCGGAATTTTAAATGAAGACGTGAGAAGAGCAAAAATAGCTTGGCTACATAATTCCCCGGAAAATCAATGGGTATACGAGAGGCTATCTCACATTGTATCTTCTCTAAATGCAGAGTTATACATGTTTTCTTTATCGGGTTTTGGCGAACCATTACAACTAACAAATTACAATTCAGAAAACCAAGGAAAGTATGGATGGCATCAAGATTTCAATGGTAGCGTATCTCGAAAACTTTCTTTGGTGCTTCAATTAAGTGATGAATCCGAATACGAAGGGGGTAGGCTAGAGCTGCTTACTTCTTCCGAGCCAATGTGCATAGAGAAAAAAAGAGGATTAATAACTTTATTCCCTTCTTGGCAGCTTCATCAAATAACCCCAGTAACTAAAGGTAGTAGGCAAAGTTTGGTTTGCTGGGTAACAGGGAGGCCGTTTAGTTGAAAGTAACAGAAAAACTCGATCAGATAATAGTTTATGACGCTGTGTACGAGTCAGGGTATTGCGAACATGTAATAAAACAGTTTGATCTTATAGAGGAAGCCGGACTCGCGAGGAGTCGAGCCGGAGATGCGCCAGATCACATTAAAAAAGACATGTCTATCGAGGGCGGCGGGGCAGAGTTTTTTAAAACTTTACTTGACACGGATAATCAGGGGATAGGCCCCTTCAACGGTGAGCCTGCGCGAGCTATTTATTTTAGGGGCTTGCAAGAGTGTTATGACCATTACACCGACACATTTTCTGTTTTAAAAGCCCAAAGGAGCATTTCATGTACAACAATGAAAATACAAAAAACAGCGCCGGGAGGGGGCTACCATGTTTTTCATTTTGAGCAAGGGCCGAATGAGCAATCAAAACGTATACTGACATTTATTTTATATCTAAACACAATACCTCAAGACTGTGGAGGGGAAACAGAGTTTTTATATCAGAGGCGAAGATATGAACCCATAGCTAATAGGCTAATCATGTTTCCCGCTGCGTTCACGCACACTCACCGAGGAAATTTAGTTTTGAAAGGAGAACCTAAATATATAATAACGGGGTGGTTCTGCTATGACTAAACCCTTTATTGAAGATAAATACATAGTGTGCAAAGAGTTTTTAGATAGACAAACTATAGGCACTATTTCAAAATACCTTGAGTATAAAATGCGGCGCGGAGAATGGGTTCCGAAAAATAATTCTGAAACAACTATTTATGAATATTACGCAGACCCTTTGCTAGAGGTTGTACTAGAAACTGCGCAACATAAAGTGGAGGAGGTCACTGGGTTGGTTTTGGTACCGTCTTATTCGTTTACTCGTGTTTATCAGGAAGGTGAAGAGCTTAAACCACACATAGACCGCCCAGCATGCGAGATAAGCGTGACGGTAAATGTCGCAACCGTAGGTGGAAGCTCTAAAATATATTTGCGAAATGAAAAGGGCGAGAAATCTTGCGAATTAAACGCGGGGGATGCGGTCGTATACAAGGGTTGTGAAGTTATACATAGGCGGGAAAAATTAAAGGCAGGTATGTTAGTTGTGCAGTTTATGTTGCATTACACAGTGGATAATGGAGCACATAGCTCACATAAATTCGATAAACGTCTGGCTTTAGGTTACCAAAATAGAGGTGAAGGCATATGCCTATAGGAGCAAGTAAAGCAGGTGTATTGGGCGCGGGTGTTGTCCCCGGCGGTTCTGAAACATTTAATTCCCCCGGCACTTTTAGTGTTCCTACTGGAATAAGCGTTGTCTCTGCTACAGGAGCAGGGGGTGCTGGGAACGCGGGTAATGCGGGTAATGCGGGTAATGCTGGCAACGGTGGCGGTGGCGCCCCCGGAGGCCGTATTGTAAATCCTTGTTTCTCGCCTTCCCCGGACGCCAAAGCTATCGGCGGAGGTGGTGGCTATTTAACCGGTGCATCTCCCGGAAACCCCGGAAACCCCGGAAACGTGGGTACATCCTCCTCCGTTTTTTGTCAAAATTTTCCGGGCGGCTCGGCTGGAAACGGCGGTACAGGAGGTAACGCAGGTACAAATGGAAATCCGGGAAGCGGCGGCGGTTTTAAATTTGTCGGATGCGGTAATTATAACGGCCCTCTTGCTGGTGGTAATCCCGGGGGTGGGCCGGGGATGTCTGGTAGTAATACTATTGGCGGTGGCGGTGGCGGTGGCGCGGGGGTCTCCAATAATGGGTCAGGCACGGGGGGTGTAGATAGGTCCGGGCAAGATGGCGGTACTCCCGGTGGAGGTCGTGGTGGCGATGGCGCTTTATGGCCCAGTGCTAACGCCAATAATGGTGCTTCGGGGAGTGTACAAAGGGCTGGAGGTGGCGGCGGCGGTGGCACTGTTACCGGAAATTTTCAATACACCGCCGGCGGCGGAGGTGGGGGTAGGGGGGGACTTGGTAACCCCGGGAGCGCTGGTAACTCAGGCAGCAATGCAAACCCAACAACGCATAATTGCATAGCTGTAACCCCGGGGGCTAATTATCCTGTTACTGTCGCTAGCGGTGGGCAAGTTGTCGTTAGTTGGAATCCTCAGTAGTTATGGATAAAAAAAAGCACAAAGAGACGTTAGAGCGGCTTCGATTAGAGAATCAATTGAATGAGATGAAAGCAGGCCATTCTCGTGCCCAGTCATTGACTATAGGTTCTGCGGGGAACGGGTGTAGCGAAATAAGTATGAGGGCCAACAATGGAACTTATCTTTACGGCATCTTTCAACCCGTAGAAATTATGGAGTTTATTCATCAACTTGCCGCTAATATTGGCTGCCACATAGCGATTACACCACGAAAAGATTTTGCAAGTTGGCGAGATTGGAAGCAAGAGGATTATATGGTTTCTGGCAACGGCTTCCCTCCGTTTTCTAATGATCTTGCGCTTCACGCAGAAAGCGGCGCATATCTACCCCCGCCAGAGGAACAAGCTGGGTTAGGCGCAAAGACTATAATTCAGGAAAAAGAAGATGCTGTGGCAACTAAAAAGACTATCAGACGGAAAACCACTAAGAAAGCCAGAAAAACTTCCTGAAGATTGGGGGCCAATCTTTGGTATGCATGGTGTTATAGACAAATTAGGAGATTTATCTTGGTTAGGCCCCTATTATTCAGATATGGGGTGGTTTGAGACAGATATACCTTTACCCCGTGACCCTGTTAAAACATCGGTAGAAGACCAAGCATTAAATAGAGCAAAATCTCTTCTAAAAGAATCGGATTGGACTATGTTGTTAGACTCGCCGCTCACTAACTCTCAACGGGCGGAATGGAAAGCATATAGGGCAAAGCTACGCAATATAAGAACGCAAAAAGGGTTCCCCGAAGAAACGATATGGCCTATTCCACCAAATTAACTTCAATAAACTCAGGTCTTTATAACAATAAAGGCTTTCCAGTTATGCTGCCTTGGGAAAAAGAATATATAGAGCATTGTATAAACATGCTTCCCCCGGCAGGGGATATTCTGGAAATAGGTTTTGGTTTAGGGTATTCCGCTAAGCAAATACAAAAGTTTCCAATACGCTCACATACGATAATTGAATGCTCTAAAGAAGTTATTAAAGAGGCAAGAATTTGGGCAAATGAGCAACTCCACCCCACAAATATTATAGAAGGCGCGTGGCAGAATACGCTGCACCTTTTAGGTAGATTCGATACTGTTTTTTTTGACGACTGCTTTTTAACAGAACATCCCTATGAGCATAATGTAGCGGGGTTTAAATATTTTTTGGAGCAAGTCGTGCGATTCCACAGCAAAAGAACAACTAAAATAGGTTGGTATTGCGAAGAACCACCCCCTGAAAGTACGGAGCGTTTGTTTGGTAAATTGGGTCTTCAATATGAATTAACTGAATTTAAAATAAAAAAACCAGAAGACCTCGATTATGCTAAAAAACATAAAGATTTAATGTTTGTTCCTCAACTAACTTACTATGGATAAAACGCTGCGAAAACTTCCTTACAGGATGTCTATATTTAAAGATAAGGCTGTGAATCATGAGTTCGCAAGGCATAATATTATTAAAGAGATACAGACTACCCCCAAGTATGGTATTAAAAGCGAAGACATACATCTTACAGATTGTGATTGGCATTTAAGAGAGTCTTACCCAAAGTCGTATTGGCCTTATGCATTCGATGCTATTTCTTCGTGTATAGCCAAATCAGCAGTAGAAATGGAATTTTCTCGGTGGGAGATAGGAGATCATTGGTATCAATGGTATGAGCAAGGGGATTACCATAACTGGCATACGCACGGAAATTCAATGTTTGTTGGCGTTTATTACACTCTTTTGCCTTCAGGCAGTCCTTCTATAACTTTCAATTGGCAAGGAGAGTTAGTAACTTTTGACGTTGAGGAGGGCGATGTAATTATTTTTCCAGCTTATCTTAGACATAAAGCCCAAGTTAATGAAGCTTCAGAAACAAAAGTTATTTTGTCTTTTAATTTAAATTACAAATAATGCGTTTAAAGTACCGAATAAGGTTCAACAAGTCCAGAGGCCAACCGGGCAGGGGGACCGAAGAGCACGTATGGCGCGTGTTGCAGGACGATATGGAATGGTTAGCTAGGCATGTTATTATAGAAGTCCCGTCTCGCAGTGAACAGGAAGGGCCTGATTGGAATATCGTGTGCGAGGGCACCATGTTGTTTTTTGAGGATACCGATACTGTAGTAATACAATGACTTAGAATATGAACTATGGCAACCCCAAAACTAAACGACAGATCAGAGCTAACAATAAGCATAGTTTGGCTTTTGCAGATCATATCTATCGTAGCGGTTGCTACTTGGGGTTATGCCAGTATTAGTGAAAGAATAGACGTTAACGCTCAAGAGACGCGGAGTCTTAGGGGTAACCAAAACAACTATGTCTTCCCGGATATACGCAAACTCGAAGAAGAACTTGTAGAATTGCAAAAAGAAGTGCTAATACTTCAGACAGATTTGAAATATTACAAAGAAGGGTAGTGCGGTGGAATACCAAGTAATTTTTAACGTAGGCATTGCGCTAGTCGGGTTTATTGGCGGGTGGATGGTAAACCGTGTATTTGTTTTGCTAGATCGGATAGACGCGGAGATGCGCGAGATACCCATGCAGTATGTGTCTAAAGACGATTACCGCGAAGACATTCGCGAGATCAAAGAAATGCTTGGGGCTATCTTCAAGCGACTGGACAACAAGGCAGACAAATGAAACTCGACCCCGTACTGCTCAACATGGCCTGTAGCTGGGCTATGAAGGCTTACAATGACAAGAACAAAGACGCTATTAAAATCGAAAGTAAGTGGACATCTACTACAGTATATATAGCGAAACGTAAGTCCATCGATGTCATTGCCTTCAGGGGTACACAGCAGGGCAGGGATTGGTTAACAGATGCTTTTGTAGTACCCGTGCCATACGCGGGTAGGCTGTGCCACGGTGGGTTTGCTATGGCCCATAAGTCAGTCTGGAAAGAAGTTAAGAAACACCTAGACCCCAAGAAGCGCACCCTGATAACCGGTCATAGCCTTGGTGGGGCGTTAGCGGAGTTGTCTGCGGCTAAACTGAACGGTAAGCACGAGAATATAAACCTGATTACTTTCGGTAAGCCGAACGTGTTTTTCAAGGGCTTCAAGAAGCCAATGACTCTTGATAATCAAATCTCCTGTGTGCAGGGCAGCGATATGGTGGCTAGAATCCCACGCTTTTGCTACGGCCCCTCAAGCTCACAGACTATGCTGTACTTCAGCAATACCGGCCCGGATTATATAAACCCCAGCAAAGACACCAGAGTTGCTGACAGGGGTGACCTGAGAGACCGGATAGCTGACCACATGATGGACGGCTACAAGGAAAGGCTAAAAGAGTTTTTGGATGAGCAAGAAGCACAAGCTAATAAAGTAGTGCAAATGGATAAGGACAAAAAACTAGCCCGTAAAGAACTGGAGGATATGGCGGATGAAATGTTTATTAAAGATTAGCTTTTTAACTGTTTTCACGTTGTCTAGCTGCACCACCGTACAGGGCGTAATCGACAACAAAGAAATTTATTGTTCTCAGCTATACAAAGGGGTTCGGGCTGTTGGCCGTTCTGCCCTGTCTGCTACAGCAGGTGTAGTGGTGCCTGATGTCTGTGACACCATAGATGAGATCGTTGCGGAGGAAAACGCCGACGGCGTAGACAAAAGCGATAGCTGATATAAAGTTCCTCATCCAACTAATACTGTTGTTTCGTTGATGAAAAAGCTGATTTCAATGCTTAAACGCCATGAAGGCGAGGTCAAAACTAGCGGCAGGCATGTAGCGTATAAGTGCCCAGCCGGATACTGGACTCTGGGAATCGGGCGTAATATAGACCCAGAAAACGGCATTGGGCTGTCTGACGAAGAGGTAGATTTCCTCCTAGAAAATGATATTGCCAGAGTAATCAAGGAGTTAGCCGCAGAGTACGCATGGTTTAACGACTTAGATGATGTCCGAAAAGATGCTATGATCGATATTGCCTTTAACCTCGGAGCAACGCGCCTGAGAGGGTTCAGGAAGGCACTGGCTGCTATGGAAGTGGCCGATTATGCAACTGCTGCAACTGAGTTTTTAGATTCTCGCTGGGCAAAACAGGTCGGTGGTCGGGCTTTAGAGCTTACAGACATGATTGCAACCGGTGAATACGTGGAATAATGCGATGGCCTATTTCAGATTGGCGTTGGCGCCCGGTATCGACAAACAGAACACTGAGTACGGTGCCGAAGGCGGCTGGACCGATTGCGACAACGTGCGTTTCCGTTATGGGTTGCCTGAAAAAATAGGCGGCTGGGAAGAGTTTACTGACACCACATCAAACTACCTTGTAGGCAGACCTTCTGACATATTCACTTGGACGAGCTTGACTGGCATTCCGTATGTCATGATTGGCACGCACAAGAAGCTCTACATCAACACAGGTGGCGCGTGGTATGACGTGACACCTATCCGAGTAACCACTGCAGCCGGGGACGTTACTTTCTCAGCATCTGCAGGTTCTGCAATCATTACGGTCACCGACGCCTCTCACGGTGCTTTTGACGGCGATTTTGTTACCTTTTCCGGCGCTGTTTCCCTTGGTGGCCAGATCACTGCTGATATCCTGAACAGCGAGTACGAGATCACTGAAATCTTAAACGCAGACACGTATACTATTACTGCCCCAGTCAATGCGGATGGGTCAGATACAGGTAATGGCGGTGCTTCTGTTGTGGGTGAGTATCAGATCAATACCGGCTCTGACATCAGCTTTTTCGACTTTGGCTGGGGCACTGGTACTTGGGGCGCTTCTACATGGGGCACACCCAGATCAGGCGTCACAGGAATCAGCCTTTCTGCACGGGTATGGCAGTTTGATAACTTCGGTGAAGATGTTATCTGTCAGCTGCAGGACGGCAAGACTTTCCGCTGGGATTTAAGTGCAGGCGTCAGCAGCCGCGCTTTTCAGGTCACCAACGCTCCGACAAAAAGCAAATTTGCCTTGGTTTCTACACCAGACAGGCATCTAGTCCTTTTTGGCACGGAGACCACTATAGGCGACTCTTCAACTCAGGACCCGATGTTTGTTCGGTTCTCGGACCAAGAAGACATCAACACCTTTGTTGAAAGTGCGACCAATACTGCGGGTGGTCAGCGACTTACTGACGGTAATGAGATTGTGACGGCTATCCGATCTCGTGGTCAGATATTGATAATCACCGACACGTCGCTACATGGCATGCAGTTTATCGGACCTCCGTATACCTTTGGATTTAACCAGCTGGGCGCCAACTGCGGCTGCTCCGGACCACATGCTGCGATTGACGTGAATGGCGTGGCTTTCTGGATGGGCATCGAGGCTTTTTACGTGTTCGACGGTACGGTCAAGAAGTTACCGTCTACCGTGCAGGACTACGTGTATGAGGACATCAATCTTATCCAGAAGAACAAAATATATGCCGGTCTGAACAGTCAGTTCAACGAGGTGACGTGGTTCTACTGCAGTAAGGAAAGTGACTACATTGATCGCTGCGTGACCTATAATTATGTCGAAAACACATGGGCCATTGGGACGCTATCCCGCACCGCATGGCGCGATTACGGTGCCTTTGACCAGCCCTTTGGTGCTGACTACGACCCAAATGGCACAGAAAGCACGATCACCACTATTTACGGGCTGACGGCAGGCCGCTCTCAAGTTTACCAACATGAGAAAGGTATCAACGCCGATGGTGAGCCTTTGTCCGCGTTTATCACGTCAGGCTACTTTGACATAGGAGACGGGGATAACATGATGTTGATGCGGAAGTTCATACCGGACTTCAAGGACCAACAGGGTGACCTGACGGTAAATCTTTTCCTGCGGGCCTATCCGCAAGCATCGGCGACCAACAGCTCGCTAGACCCTTACACTATTTCACCTACAACAGAGAAAGTAGACACCCGAGCGCGTGGGCGGCAGATATCGCTTAAAATTACCAGCGACGAGCTTAACACCGACTGGCGTTACGGCACGCTGCGCGTGGATATCCAGCCGGATGGCCTCAGATGAGCAAAATTACCAATGTTCGTCTGCCCAACGCGGCTACAGGCGAATACAATCCTGAGCAGTTCAACCAGCTGGTCAGATCGCTGGAACAGATTGTGTTTCAGCTCAACAACACTTACACGCCAATTACGAGCGAGAACTCACTGGCGGCAATCTCTTGGTTCGAGAGCAGAGGAGGAGAGGAAGACGTGACAGGACCAACCCCAGTATACCCTTCCGGTCCCGCCGCTGATGCTTTTGGCCGTACCAGAGTAAGCCCTCCTTTTACGTTATTCGACAGCCAGAGCCGTTATCAGGACTCGGGTAACTTTGACACGTCCACCAGTGGTGGCGGCTCAACAACCTATGACGCTAATGCAAGCACCACGGAGCTTGATGTCGGCACCGCCTCTGGGGACGAGGTAATCCGTCAAACCAAGCGAGTTTTCCCATATCAGCCCGGTAAAAGCCTGCTGGTCATGAACACCTTTGTGTTTGATGAGGCTAAAACTAACCTCAGGCAGCGGGTAGGTTACTTTTCTAGCGAAAACGGTGTATTTCTTGAGCAGGACGACGACACGGTTTATCTGGTGATGCGGACCTATACCTCTGGCTCTGCGGTAGACACGAGAATAGCCCAGTCCAGCTGGAACGGTGATACCTTTGACGGTAATGGCGCCAGCGAGATTACGCTGGACCTGACCAAATCACAGATACTGTGGCAGGATTTTGAGTGGCTTGGCGTTGGTTCCGTGCGCTGTGGCTTCGTGATCAATGGCCAGCTTATCGTGGCGCATACGTTTCATAACGCTAACGTCAATGCCGGCGTTTACATGACCACGGCCATCCTGCCTATTCGATACGAGATCACCAACACTGACACCGTGGCCTCTAGCTCACAGCTGAAGCAAATATGCTCTACTGTTATCTCAGAGGGCGGGTATCAGTCAAGAGTCAACAAAAGTTGTGCCCGAATGACTACCGAAACTTCTGTCGGCACGAGTTTCGAGCCTCTGGTTACCATACGATTGGCCTCTGACCGCCTTGACGCGGTGATTTTACCTGCAGGATTGCCTGCGCTGCCCACTGGCACTAGCCCAGCCGACCATGAGATTGCCCTGATACGCAATGCCACGCTAACTGGGGCGTCTTACAATACCACCGAGTTTGCCAACGTGGACTATGACATAAGCGCCACGGCCCTTTCTGGAGGTGAAATCCTGCATGTGCAGTATATGAGCGGCACCAATCAAAGTGCCTCAGGGATTGGAACGACATTTGACTATAACTTTGATTTGCAGCTGGGCAGGACAATCGCCGGAACTAGCGATACACTGACGCTTGCAGCCCGCGTATTTACTGGCAATAACGACATTATCGGCACCTTTGAGTTTTTCGATCTAACATGAGCAACCGTTACCTACATCAGGACCTTATTCCGAATGCGGCGACTGAGACGACGATATACACCGTCCCAGCTGCTACGACGGCGGTTTTACGGTCCCTACGGGTCACCAATGCCAGCACAGGGGCCACAAACGTCTCTGTGACGCAGTACAACTCAGATGCGCTGGCAACAACTAATTACCTGCTGAAGAGTAAAAACTTAGCAGCAAACGCCACTACCGACGTATTTAACGGTGTGCCTTGTGTTCTGGAAGCTGGGGATGTGTTAAAATTTACCTCTACAGCCGCTACAGTACACTTTTATCTGTCCTACCTTGAGGTGGACAGAAACTAACAATTTCTTGATAATTGCAGTACTTACACGTCTTCCCGGCGTGCAGCCCTATGAGGCTACCTAAAACATAAAGGATAGGACATGGCTGAAGCGATGCCGGGAATGGCGGGACTCCCTCCCCAAGCCGCCACACAGGCCCCTGCTGGGCCTGCAGAGACAATGACACCAGAGAACCTTGCTGTATTTGAACAAATGCGGCAGGAAATCCCTCCGTCTGAGTTTTCCGAAGACCTTCTAAGCACGGCAGCAGAAGCTGACCCGATGGCTGTGGCCGAGTTCAAGGCCGAGCTGCGTGGTCTGGACCTGCCTCCAGAGGCTTTGGATGTCTTGAATCAGATGGTAGACGAGATTCTGGCGTCTCCTGAGCGGTATCCAGAGATTCGTGAGAAGTATTTAGCGCAGGATATTCCTGAAGAAATGCTTCCTCCTACCTTTGACCCCGAGTTCTTCGGCGCTTTGAATCTTGCAGTAGACGAGATTCGCGCCACTGGAGGCAGTCAGTTGCCTCCTCAAGGTTTTGCTAACGGTGGCCTAGCTACCCTGAAGCCTATGGCAGCTGCTATGGCGCAACAGGGACGTTACGGTGACACCATGCTTGCCCATATCTCGCCCCGTGAAGCGCGAATCCTGCGCCAGATGGGTGGTAGCGGCACGATCAACCCTAACACTGGCCTGCCTGAGTTCTTTCTCAAGGGGCTTTTCAAAGGCATCAAGAAGGGTCTGTCCAAGATAGCTCGAGCCGCCAAGAAGTTTGTGCGGTCCAAGGTCGGTCGTATTGTCACCACGTTGGCCTTGGCTTTCTTCCTCGGGCCAGCTGCAGCCGCTGCCATAGGCGTTACTTCTACAGCCGGTGTTGCCGCAGTAGCAGGCTTTGTCGGCAGTGCAGGGTCCACGGCCCTTGCTGGTGGTAACCTGAAAGAATCGCTCAAGGCTGGTGCTATAGGCGGTCTTATCGGTGGTGCTGGCGCTGGTGTTTTTGGTGGTGCTGAAGCGTTCCAAGCAGGAAGCTACACTGGCCCAACCACTATCGCTGGTCAGGTACAAAAGGCCAGAGACTTCTTTACTGGTGGCGGCCAAGAGGCGGCATTGACCGACCCCACACAGGCAGCTGCTGAGACCGTAACTGAAGTGCAGGAGGCAGCGGCTACAGGTATGCCTGCCGATCCTTTTGCTGCCACTCAAGCAGGCACTGCTCCTCCCATGCAGCCTGCTGCAGGTATCGAAACCGTAATGCCTGCCGATCCTTTTGCTGCTGGTCAGGCAGGAATGGCACCTCCTGTCCAGCCCGCCGCAGGCGCTCCTGTAGCGGGCACCGCTCCCCCTGTTGCTACAGGCGCCACAAGCGTTCCCATAGTTGAGTCGGTAGGTGTTCCCGGTCAAAACGTGGCTCAGTTAGGTGTTGATAATCTGGGGCAAAGCCGAAACCTGCTTCAGCGCGGTCTGGACAAGATTCTGCCGGGGCGTATTGAAGAGGCCACTAGAGAGGGTGCATTCCAAAAAGTGGCTGATCAATTTGGAACTTCTGCCGATGTGATCAGAGATCAGATCGTAAACAATACAGCTAGTGATGCAGTAGTATCGGCATACACGAAAGCAGCTACCCCGAGCATGCTTGCCAAATACGCTCCTCTCGCCGCCACTGGCTTGGGCGTCATGGGCCTTACAGGTGGGTTTAAGGCAGAAGAGCCGCAGATACCTGAAGGCTTTGAAGGCATCATGGGCACGCCGGGCATGGACCTGTTACGTCAGTATCCTGAGCTATATGGCCTGCGGTTCGGTGGTGTCCAGCCAATGTCCACGACCAGTCCATATCAGACCTACACGCCACGTCCTGTGGGCGCTGCAAAGGGTGGCAGTATGGACCGCAGCAAGTTTCCACGTAAGACTGGGGCGATTAACGGTCCCGGCACCGAGACATCTGACGACATCCCAGCAATGCTGAGTGATGGTGAGTTTGTCTTCACCTCCCGCGCTGTACGCGGCATGGGCGACGGATCACGGCGCAAAGGCGCCAAGCGCATGTACGCGATGATGAAGAAATTAGAGGGCAGAGCCAATGGTTGATCAAACTATCTCCACGCAAATAGTGCGGGAGGCGCCCGAGGTCGAGGCGTATAAGCTCGGTCTCATTCAAGAAGCACAGCGTCTCTATAACCAGCCGATGTTCTTGCCTGCCACAGAGGCCGCAGGGCTTTCTGGTACTGAGCTGCAGGCGATTGATTTTGCCAAGCAAGGCATAGGCGCGTTTGAGCCGTATATCCAAGCCGGCTCTCAAGGCTTGACTCAGGGCATGGACCTGACGCAGCGCGGTGCTTTGGCCGCTGGAGCTATCCAGACTGCGCCACAGTATCAGGCCGCTCAGGAGATGCTTGGACGTGCTGTTCCTGTATTGGGCCAAGGCATAGGCGGTATCTTGGGTTCTGCTCAGGCGTATGACCCGACCAGCGCAGCTGCCTTTATGAACCCTTACCAGCAGGCAGTCACCCAAAACGCTCTCAGAGAGATGCGCCGTCAGGCTGATATCGCGGGCCAAGGGCAGGCAGCTCAAGCCGTGGCAGCCGGTGCCTTTGGTGGCACTCGAGAAGGCGTCCAGAGGGCCGAGACGGAGCGTGGCGTTCAGGACCTGATGCAGCAGCGTATTATGCAGGATTACGCTCAGAACTACTTACAGGCGCAGCAGGCAGCACAGGCAGCCTTCGAGGCGCAACAGGGCCGTCAATTGGCCGGTGGACAGGCCCTTGGTCAGGCAGGCATGCAGTTTGCCAATCTGGCGCAGGGTATTGGTGGTTTGACCGCCCAGCAAGTGGCCGGAGACATCTCCAAAGCACAGGCTCTTGGCAGCCTTGGCTCACAGATGGGTGCCTTGGGTACACAATATGGCGCCTTGGGCCAAGCGACACAGCAACTCGGCGCTGCTGACGTAGGCTTACTGGCTGGTCTTGGTGGTCTCGAGCGACAAATCGAGCAGGCTCAGATCGACGCGATCCGACAGACTCAACTGCAGGAGGCTATGGCGCCTTACCAGCAGCTGGGCTTTGTGTCCGATATTTATCGCGGCGCTCCAACGACTTCTATGGCTTTGACCTCTCAGACCGCACCAACTGCCAGCCCGCTGCAGACCGCAGTAGGTTTGGGCGTAGGCACGCTGGCAACCGCAGCAGGCGCAAAGACAGCCGGACTTTTCTAGGTGGATAAAATGGCGAAAGAGCAAAAAGTGAAAGACGACGAGATTGAAAACGTCGGCATCATGCAGGGCTTCATGGATGACATTGAAGAGCTGATGGAAGAGATCGCCGAGGCCGAGATGTCTGGTGGTGGCGAAGATCAAGACATGGCCAAGCTGATGGACCGTCGTCCTGATTCACCTGAGGTCTTAATGAATAACCTGCGCGGTGACTACCGCTCGGTCGATGCCAGACGTGAAGAGCTGGCTGATCTGGTAGGCATGAGCGCAGCAGTAGAAACACCTGATGATGTGTTGGCTCTCCTACAGCCTGTATTAGCACAGCAAGGGATCGAAGCACTAACACCATCGTCGTCACTCCCCTTTGGAACGATGGCTCCAGCCGCCGTTATGCCTCCACCTCCCATGGAAATGGCTGCAGCTGGACTTCCAGCGCCCCCGGTTGAGCCGGGCGGCGTTGGCTCTTTACCTATGGGTATGGCTGAGGGCGGCATTGTTCAAAATTTTCAAGACGGTAGCGGTGAGGCGGGCGTTACCCCAGCAACTGGTGCCGCCTCGTTAACGAACATTGATCCCGCTTTAATTGAGGCCGCTAGAGCGCAGCAGCTGGCTCTTTTGCAAGCACCGCCTATTGATTTAATGGCACGCACTGCGGAATTGACCCCTACCTATCAAGATATCTTGGGTACAGGAGACAAAGACGCGATCCGCGCACAGATGCTGTTCGACATAGGTCAGGCGGCTCTGGGCTTTGCTGGCAACGTAGGACCTCAGGGCCAAGCACTGCGTGGCTCTATGGCTGCACGTCTGGCTCAAGCGACAAGCGCCCTGCCCGGTCAGATAGGCGCTCGTACTGCTGAATTACGTAAAGGAGAGCAAGCAGCACGGCTCGCGGCTCTGCAAGCGGCTCAGGCTGAAAAGACAGCATTGTCTGGACAGCAAGCTGACATATTGAAAGCGATAGGCACGTTGTCTCCTAGAACAGGACAGCCTCTGACAGAACAAGACAAAGCTAGCTTTGGCATAACAGGAAGTCAGTATGCTGACCTGCCTTGGGTGTTTGACAAGAACGGTATTCCAACAATTGCTGGAGGCCAGCCTGCAGCAGGAACCACTGTTAACGTGGGTGGCTCTGAGATTACGCTCACCCCGGGCCAAGAGGCCGTGGACAAGGAGTTTGGCAAGGATGTTTTTTCATGGATGTCAGGTGGTGGACAAGATGCCACAGCACAGATAGCTCAGTTAAGTGTAGTTGCACAAGAGCTAGAGGACATTGACGCAGGTATCCTAGACAAAGACCTGACAGGCATGAGTGTCGCGCTAACACCTGAGTTTGTTCGGGTGTTCACTAACCCTGATTCTATTGATGCTAAAGAGCAAGTGCAGGAAGTTGTCCAAAGAAACTTGCGTTTAATATTGGGCGCACAGTTTACTAGAGAAGAGGGCGAGAGGCTTATCAATAGGGCATACAACGATAAATTAGGAGAGGGCAGGAACGCTGGTAGGGTAAGAAGACTGCTTCTTCAAATGGCTACAGGTGCCCAACAGAAGCAAGCGATGGTTGATTACTTTAACGAAAATGGAACTTTGGCAGGATATGTTGGAGAAATGCCTACGGCTCAAGACTTCAGAAACGCCATTGATGGTGTTGAAGGTTTTACCTCTGCGGATTTAATGGGAGATCCAGACGCTGGTCTGAAGTTGATAGAGGAAGAAGATTAAATGGCTGATCAAGAAGCTCCTTCTACAGAACCTACTGCGCCGCAGACTGACAGGGAAAAACTTTTTACTTGGCTGTCCACAAACAGGGAAGTTAGAGGCTCTCGTGATTGGAATAACGCAGTCGCGGCATATAACCGTGAAGCACAGAAAGAAGGCCTGACGCCTTTTCAACCACAGATGCTCCCGATCCAAGACCCAACGGCTGAGATGGGTTTTATCGAGGGCATGATAGAGAGCGTCACAGGAACTGCTCGACAAACACAAGAAACACGAAGACTTCCTAACTATACAAGGATGCCTGAATTGCAGGCGATCCTCGACATTGATGCGGCTCAAACCAAGCTGGGTCTTGCTTCAGCTGCACCAGAAGAAATGGCCAGCATCATAAAAGCTCAGTTTCCTGACGTTGAAATCAGTCAAGACCTGAAGGGCAATTATATGCTCAGGTCAGGAGTAGACGGTCAAGAGTACATAATCAAGCCCGGCTTTGGTGAAGGCGATTTCAAGCGTTTCCTCGGACAAACTGCACTGGCTGTTCCAGCGTCAATGGCAGTTGCTGCAGGCACAACATTGGGACTGCCTGCAGTTTTAGCGGGTATGGGTCTGTACGGATTGTCTGCTGCTGGATATCAGTTGTATCAGAAAAGCATTGGCGGTGAGTTCAATGCTTTTGATGTGGCTGCAGAAGCACTCATTCCACCGGGATTTGAAGCGGCAGCCGGTGCGTTAAAAAGAGCGGCAAGTAACGTCACTAACGCGATTAAATCTACTTACTCTAAATCGCTTAATCGATTTAGACCACCTGAAGAATTGGGCACTCAGGCCAATAGGACAGATGAAGAAATACAGCGCCTTCTCAATCGAGCTAAAGATGGTGATTTGACCGCTCAACAAGAG